>Ga0189275_100117_pt1 | contig 119725 bp, 122 predicted proteins | sample N19A6minimetaG_FD_130329 | JGI IMG/M metagenome (GOLD analysis project Ga0189275, IMG submission 130329) | Marine microbial communities from the Costa Rica Dome - N19 A6 mini metaG | ecosystem: Environmental > Aquatic > Marine > Oceanic > Photic zone | place: Costa Rica: the Eastern Pacific...
AGCTCGAACTGATCGTTCCGTTGGACCATGAGCCTCTCCCTGCGATCTTTATTTATAATTATAGAACACCATCTGTATATCGTAATGCCGCATTAACGCCAAGAGAATTTAACGGGCAAATGTTTTTGCCCTCGGTACAGATTATTTTCACTTTTTTTCAAAACCTTAATGAGAGCCAACCAACCAACACTATTTATGTTCATAATTATATGTACTGAAGGGGAGTGCATCGCTATCAACCGGCTCTTGGCGCGGCGGCTTTGTCACGTTAGGCAAACTGGGGTCGCATGACTGTCTGATGAGATGAGATCAATCTCATATAGCCGTCATCCCTAGGCGATCCGCGCTTCCCTTACCAAGGCGAGGATATGGTTCGTACGCTGCGGAGGATATGCACTCAGTTCGGCTATCCGAAGATGACCAGAGTCGACAACAGCAGCGAGTTTACCTCACAGGGCATGGATCTCTGGGCCTATGCCGACGTGACGCTCAACTTCTCGCGGCTTCTCGCGGCCCGGAAAGCCGACGGACAACGCCTTCATCGAAGCGTTTAAAAGCAAGTTCCGAAGCGAGTCCCTGAACCAACACTGGTTCCTTGGACTTCCCCGGTTTTAGTAGAGAGCCTTCCTCTCTATAACGGCCGTCTCGACCTCGAATGATACTGGCGATTTGTATCCCAGTGCGGAATGTCGCCGGCGCGGATTGTAGAAGCCGTCGATGTAGCGGCCAAGGGCTGTTGTCGCAGCGTCGCGGGTCTGGAAGACGGTCCGCCAGACCATCTCGCTCTTGAGCGTCTTGAACACGGTTTCCACCATAACAATTGCCCTTGCCGCTCATCGACGGCGTGATCCTGTGTGCCGACAGGAGACACCGGTAGTCGTCCGAACAATATTGACTGCCGCGATTCGAATGGTGGATCAGGCCGGGTCCCGGCTGCCGCGGGGCGATGGCCCGCCGCAATGCCTTGAGTGCCAGGTCCTTCTTCAAGCGGTCGCTCGTCGCCCAGCCGACGATGCGCCGTGAATAGAGGTCGAGCACGATCGCGAGATAAAGCCAGCCTTCCGCCGTCCAGATGTAACTGATATCGGCGCCCCATTTCCGGTCGGGACCGTCACAGACGAAGTCCCAATCGAGGAGGTTCGCGACGACCGGGCCACCGTGACCGCTGTCGGTGGTCTCCTTGTATCGGCGTTTCTGTAAGGCCCTCAAACCGTTGTCGCGCATCAGTCGGGCCACGCGGTGGCGGCCGACGGTCAGCCCTTCCTCGACATGCTTGGTATGCATGCGTGGCGATCCGTAGGTCTCGTTGGATATCGCGAACTGGGTGCGGACATGCGCCAGCAGGACCATATCGTCGAACTGGCGTTTGCTCGGGCTCCGACTCCTCCAGGCGTAGAACCCACTGGCGCTGACATCCAGCATCCGGCAGATCCGTTCGACGGAAAGATCGGCCTTCATCGCATCGAAGAGCCGGAACCTCATCGACTTGTCTCCTTGGCGAAGAAGGCCGCCGCTTTTTTTGGATATCGCGCTCCTGCCGAAGAATCTCGTTCTCCTTGCGCCGCCGCGCCAGCTCCTTGTCCAGGTCGTCATGCGGACCGGAAAGAAGATCGGCTTCCCGAAACTGCTTCTTCCACCGCGTCAGCGTCGATCGACCGATCCCAAGATCGTCGGCTACTTTGAATAGCCCCGAGTTTTCTAGACACCTTCGGGTTTCAGTTCCTGCTGCTTTTCGAACTCGACGGGCGACAGCATCCCGTTCCTCGCATGCTTCCCACCTTCAATCGGGCACTACGAGCCGCTTAACTATTAACGACCCCGATCCTCTTTCCGCTCACGGGATTTCGCGAACCCCTGGCGAACGGACTTGTCCAGAATGGGTTTCGCCCAGGCCGGAATCCTGCGGCCCACGGCTCGTACCTTCTTGTCTTCCTGGACGAGTATGAGCCGTTGCTTTGACTTGGTGTTGTCCAAGACATAGCTGCGATCCGCGACGGCCATCGCCGGGGCCAGGTTGTCGAGGCTCCGTTGAAACCGTCGAGCGATATCTTCTGGCGGGACGTTGTGACCGCCGCTCTGGACGCGCGTCCCAACACGGAACAACGACATCGAACTATTCCTCACACCGACATAGGCGAGATTGACCTTGAACCCGGCTTCCTTTGCCGTTTTCATCAGTTCGACCTCACGACGCCCGGAAAGCGTGGTTTCCACGATGAAACTTTGCTTTGCCTCAATGAACGCCTTCTGCTGCGCTAGGGCCTCCCGGCCCGCAGCAATAGGCGTGATGTTTGGAGATTGGGCCGCGATGATATCGGGATTAACAATCGGAAGGCGGGCGTCATTTCGTTCAGCCACAAGCGTACTCTTACCTGCCCCATTGGGACCGGCACAAATCCAAAGCTGTGGTTTCACTCAACAGGGCCGATAACGACGACGTTGAAATACTCATCGTGTTCCACGAATTCGCGGCGACCGTCCGGCCATTCGCGAATTGTGTGAGGGCCGATAGCGTCGTCCGCGTAGTAGATTGGCCTACCCGCAGCAAGGTGCGCCGCCGCAGCTTTTCCGCTTGGCACCGACAATTCACGTTCGAAACGCCGAACCGACTTCGGATCGTCGTCGTTCACGTCGGCGAATGTCATCAGCTTTGTCATCGGTTCCATAGAAGGCCCTTTCCGGCGCTTACACTTCTAATTTACTGCCGATCCGGCTCGATTTCCAGGGTTAGGACCTGGACGAGTGATCGACCGCGGCTAATGCCGCTTCGACAAGATGGGCATTGGAGAGATTATAAGTCCTGCGAAGGTATTCAAAATTCTTCGCATTAGTCCCAGAAAGACGTTTAAAAAAGTACCCCACTTCCTTCGGCCCCTCAATCTCCGGACGAACCGGCCGCCCTTCTTTGAGAGAGCAAAGAGCCAAGCCGCGTAGGAACAAGTCCTTCCGCTTCAACAGGTTCACCCGCACTTTCGCTCGAACGTCCAACTGCATCCTGCATCGCCTCTTCTAAGCAATCGACCACTGAAACACCCTTGTTTTCTGCCAAGGATACGAACTCATTGCTGCGGGAAACGAGTAGCAGCAAATCGACTGCGCCCCGCATCCCTTCTTTCTGATTCAGCCCCAGAAGCGCGCAAGCAATGCCGAATGCGTGCTTTGATTCCGCGTCCATATAGGGCCGCGAAACCCTGTCTCCAAACCGGAAGGTTGTACTTGCTTTATTCGTCATGCGTTTCTAAATAGTCTTAGTAAGGCTAGTTCACAACGGAAAAAAGACATGATGAGACGATTTCAGGATTCAATTGGATATCTTGCTGTTACGGCATCCCTCCTATTCAGCCGGACAGCTTACGCCCAGGTCGCCCTCCCGAGTGCCCCAACCGGCAACGCAAATCCGCTCGAAACCTTCCGGGGTTTGATCGAGTACGGAACCGAAGTGGGGATGGGTGTCGGGGCCGGTGTCGTCGTCATCGGTCTCATCATTTACGGGATCAACGTCGCCATGGGGAACAATAACACCCGGTTCCTCATCTTCCCCCTGATTGGTGGCGGATTCTTGGCTGGTGTCGGTTTTGTCGCCGAGGTCGCTTTGACGGGAGCCGCAACATGACGCCGGTTCGCCGTCACGTTACGAAGCCGATGACAGTTGCGGGCCTGCCCCCGCTTCTGTTGCCGGTATTCGGCGGCGAAATCGTTGTCATCTTCGCCGTCACCTTGGCGATTTCCTTCGACTATCTGGCGGTCTTCGTCGGCATCCTGCTTTGCATCGGTGCCTACATTTCCAATGTCGCTATCGCCGTCCGCCGCCAGGACTTGGATACGAGCCTCGCCGAGTGGTGGAACCGCCGCAGCGGCGGACGCTTCGCGGGCAAGGCATTCCCCCGCCGTGTCGCGACCGGTTGGTTCTCCAAAAGGGAAATCTATGGACCCTAACCTGTTCAACGGGGTGACGCCCCTTGCCTTTCTTCCGGTTGCGGTCGGTTTCGGCGCTGCGGTTGCGGGCGCGTATTCGGCACGCCTCTTTGCCCCGCCGCACACTCACGCGCGCCTGGCCGACCGGATCAAATGGGCTGCTATCGGCGACGACGACGCCACGATCCGCTGCACGAACGATGTGTATTTCCGGGTCTATACGATTGCCGGTCCCCACTACACCGCGACCCAGGAAAGCCGTATCGCAACCATGCTGACCGAGCGCCGTGAATGGCTGCTTGCGGTCATGAACACAAATGTCTCCGTCCGCTTTTTGACGCGGCACGCTCCTGCGGACATCCCGGAACAAAACCGCTCGGGATCGATCCTGGACGACTTGAACGACAAATGGTCCGCCGCCCTGGCGCATACCTATGCGACGCGGCATTCCATCATTCTCTCCGTTGAGGGGAAGGAGAACCTTTCCGGCCTTGAGGCAGCGAGCCAGTCGCTAGAGCAGCGCCTACAGCAGTTCGACCCGGAACTCTTGACCAACAAGCCGGGTGAATTCGGGTTCAGCCCGCTTGCATCATTCCTCGCCGAGCTTTTGACGAACGCCCCGGCTTTGCGTCATCCCGTACGGGACGACATCGCCGAAGACCTCTCGACCGTCCATATCGAGCCGGATATCGACGGGGTGATTAAGGTCCACGACACTGTTCTGACCCAACATTCGGCCTGCATCACCGTCACCGGCCTCGGTCAGACCGTCAGCATGGACGTGCTGAACACAATTTCCAGCTTGGATCATGAGTATGACTTCATGATCCACACCAAACCCGTTCCCAAGCAGATTGCCCATGAACGCGCCGTTTACCGCGCCAAACAGGCAACGCTCCGGATCGACAACAAGCTGATCCGCCAGGAATGGGAAGACACGCGCGATGAGATCCACGCCGAGCGTGAAACCATCTGCGCGACGGAGGTTTTCCTGTTCCCCCGGGCTGGGACGGAAACCGCCCTGAAAGCCGCTGTAAGCGCCGTGACCCGAGCCCTTGGAGCCAAGGGTATTGCGTCCGTTGTCGAGCGGAATAACGCCATGCGGGCCTATGCCGTCCGTTGGCCTGGCTACGAGTATTTCGTGCGCGGCCGGGATTGGCTGACGAGCTATGTCGCCGAACTCGCCGCCATGCCGGGACACGCGACGGGCCAGACCGCAAGCGTCTGGGGCCCGCGCCCTATCCGCTACATTCCGATTGCGGGCGACCGCTCGCCCTACGCCCTCACCTATCACCCGACTGCCGGCGACGACAGCAGCCCGCACGATATCCGGATTGCCGGGACCAGCTCAGGGAAAACCGTCTGGGATTGCTTCATGGGATCGGGCGCACATTCGGCGCATCCGGAACTACGCCAGCTCCTATTCGACCGGAACCAGGGCTTGAAGGTCTATACCCACTTCCTGGACGGCCAGTATCTAATCCCGGAATCCGGCACACTCACCCTGAACCCCTTCGATCTTGAGGACTCGACCCAGAACCGCCAGATGCAGGCAACCTTGTTGTCGCTCCTGGCCAACAAGGACGATCCGCAGACGATTGCGATGATCGAGACGGCGGTGAAACACGCCGCCAGCAATACCGACCCCAAAGACCGGACCCTAGAGGCAGTTTACAACAACCTCATCCCGACCGGCCCGCTTAAACAAGCTCTGGCGCCGTGGGTCTCCGGCGAGAAATACGGCCGGATTTTTACCGGCGAGAAGGATGCATTCCACCCCGACCGTTCCCGGATAACGACGATTGCGCTCGATACCGTGATCGACGATCCGCGCCTTGCCGGTATCCTCGCCTTCTATTTCCTGCGCCGGATTCAGTCCGCCTATGTGGCGAACGGCTACCCCTACCGGATAACCGTGGACGAGGCGTCAACGCTTCTGACCGATCAGAGCGTTGCAGACCTGGTTCTCTCCGAGGTTCGCACCGCGCGGAAGAACAAGGGCCAGGTCTCGACCATCTGGCAGGACTTCCGCTCCGTGCGCGCCAACCCCGTGGGCGAGCAGTTGGCCGTCAACGCGGGCACGCTCTACGCCTGGCCGAACACGGCCGAGACCCATGCCGATTGCGAAAGCCTGGGCATCTTCAACTTCACCGAGACAGAACGCGAATTCCTCACCGGCAATTGGCGTCCCCCTAATTCCGTCCGTCCCGTCCTGCTGAAACGCGAAAACGAAAGCGTTTTCCTGGAAACCGACCTTTCCGCCCTTGGCCCTTATTTGCGCGCCTTCATCGGCGGAACGGAAACGAAGAAGAGGTACGAAGAATGCGTAACACAACACGGCGAACAGTGGCGTCCGCACTATTTGGGTTTGCTCTAGCCCTCCCCTTCGGCGCGAACGCCCTCACCGTTCACGATCCGACGCATACGGCAGAGACGATTACGAACGGCAACACGTTGCAGGAGCAGCTTCAAGCGGCTCAAAAGGCCCTGGAAGAAACGAAGAAGATCGCCAGCAAGGTTGGCGGTTTGACGGCCGGTTTCCTGTCTCCGGACCCCCTGCTTGGCCTTAACCGGCAAAGCCTTTCCTGCCTTCTCCCGGACCTTTCCCAATTCTCGCTTCCGGACGATTTCCGGCCGAGCTTCACAAGCATCTGCGAGGCCAAGGAATCCATCGAGGCAATGGTATTCCCCGCCGAGGACGGCGAGGTATTCAACGGCAAAACGCTCAGTGCGACCGAAGAAATCGCCGTCGTGAACGGACGCCGCGACGACTTGCTGCGCCAATCCGTTATCGAGGCCCTTGCCGCCGCCGCTCACTCGCAACAGACCGGCACCCAATCTAACGACGTCGCGACAGACATCATCGCGGATTCAAGCGCCAACCCGGATCTGGACGCCCTCATGGCCCAGAACAACCGGGCGCTCGCCGCGATCCTTACCGAACTGACCATGATGCGAACCCTGCTTTCGACACTCGTCGAAGTGCAGGCCGCATCCCAGTTGGACCGCCTCCCCGTCCGCGTCCAACTCTCCCCGGAAGTGCAGGAGTAAGCCTTATGAAACGCGCCCTATTCATCCTCGCCGCCCTCGCCTTGCTGGCCGGCTGCGGCACCACCCAATCGCAAACCAAGGGCATCGGCTCCGGTGCCGATGACTACAAGCGCTCGCCCTGCGCCTGCGGTGATTTCACGCCCTTCCCGACGATCCGGTTCAACCATGTTTCGTAAGGCCCCCAAGGTAGAGGTCGCCTTCGAGCGGCCGATATCCGACGAGAAGACGACGGTCACGGTGCGCCGCATGGCGACCGCGGCCTTCGCCCTGGCAGGGATTTGCCTTGCCGCGACGGGCATGATGGTAACGGCCTATATCGCGAAGGTGCAGGAACCCCGCCCGCTCACCGTCGTCAGTTTCGACCCGCTTGAGGGCCAGGTGGTGAACGTTCAGCACAAGATCATCACGAAAGAATCCGTCGATCTTGTGACCCAGAACTACCTCGCCGCCTATATCGTCTGGCGCGAGTCTATCGACCATGTGACGACGGACGACCGACGCCGGAAGGTTCAGCTATTCACGAATGCCGAATGGTTCCGTGTCTGGGATCAGATCGTCAATCCGAACCAGAACCGCAACGGCCCAATCGCGACCTATGCCAAGGCTGGCATGACCCGCGAAATCTCAGACGTGCAGATATTCAAGCTGGACGGTGCGCCCTTCACCTGGCGCGCGGAATTCACCGCGATTGACCGTCAAGGCACCAAGGAAATCTCCCGCTCCAAATGGGCGGCCGTCCTCGTCGCCGCGCCGGAAGCCATCACAGGCACCCGCGAGCAAACGTCCGACAACCCCATTGGACTGACCGTCTACAACTATTCCTTAAAGGCAGCGACATCATGACCTTCAAAGCAACTATCCCCCTCGCCGCCGCGCTGACCCTTGTTGCACTCTCCGCAGCGCCGACCCACGCCCAGGTCCGCGATGTGACGACCCAACCCCTGCCCGCCGCCCCGACGCGCATCGAGGCCCAAATCAAAGGCCAATTCACCGAGACCAATGAGGTCCGGGCAAATCCGCCAGGCGGGGCCATCCAGGATGCTTGGGACAACGCGCCAGCCAATGCGGGGATCCTCGATATCGTAGATCCCCGCAATGTCACCCCGAAGCTGACGATCCGCGAAGGCGCGGTAACGTCTATCATCCTGCCGGAAGGCGAGGCGATCCTGGAGCCGATCCTGGGCGACGGGCAGAACTTCCGGATTACCTATGGGGCGGACAAGCGCGTCCTGCATGTCAGCGTCACCGCAGCCGGATTCGATACGACCCTCAACATCACGAGCGACAGCGGCGCGGTTTACTCCTTCTACCTGCGCGGTGAAACATGGGCTTCATCGAACCTCCCGAATACGAAGGTTCGCCTCGGAGCGCGCAACACCGTCACGCTTCCGAACCGCTTGAAAGAGGCCCCCAAGGTAGCCGGTTCAAGCGGCTATTCTGGGATTGAAACCCCGGAACAGAAGGCGAGCCTTCAAGCTCATACAAATCCCTCATCGGCCCCGGAATGGACCCGCGAGCATGAATTCGACCCGTCCAAGACGCGCTACGACCTGGAATTCTCCGGCGACGAGTCCATAGCCCCGCAGACCGCGTTCCGGGACGACAAATTCACCTGGCTGTATTTCGGCGACGACAGCGACGCCCAAACCTGGCCCGCCGTCTGGGCCGTGATCGACGATATCGACCGCCCGGTTCGTATCCGCCGCAGTCCGGACGGCCGTTTCCTCGTCGTCGAGCATTCCGGCCCCATCACCCTTCGCAATGGGGAGCGCGTCTTATGCATCCGTCCCCGCGTCTGATCCTTTCGGTAGCTGCTATCTCGTTGCTAGCTGCTTGCTTCGACGAAGACACCGCAGAAACGCCCCGCCAGTTGCCGCCCGATCCTCCGGCCAACTACTACGCGGTCGCGCCGCCACCCCCGCCGCCAAACCCGGCCCAGATCGGCGTGGCCGACTTCGTGAGCTTCGGAACGACCCTCGTCCATAACCAGACCGTCACGCGCAACGTGACGATTACCAACACGGGCGGAGAGCCGTTGCAGATTACCGGCATCGACGTGTCGGGACCGCAGCAGTACCGCGTCGCCCATGAATGCGTGGACCCGGTAGCGCCTGGTGCCGCATGTGTCGCCCGTGTCAGTTTCGCGCCGGAACAGGCCGGCGATTTCGACGGTTCCCTCATCGTCGCCTCGGCAACCGGCCTTACCCGCGTACCCCTGTCTGCCAAGGTGAACGCGCCGCCGCCTGCCGTTGTCACAGCACCGCCGCCACCGCTTCCCCCGCCCCCGGCACCGCCGAAGGTAGACCGCCGCGCGGAAATGCTCCGCGCCCTGGCCGAAGCCCGCTTGAAAGCCCGCAATGCGGCCGGGCCTGTGAAGATTGCCCGGACCGACGACAAGACCGCCGTTGCACCTGCAACCTACACCTTGCAGGACGAGAACTATTTGCGCGAAGGCACGCCTTCGCTCGAATCCGGCTTCCCTGTGAACCGCCGCTTCATCCACACAATGGACCGCCTGGTCTGGACGGTCCTGGATAGGGACATCAATTCTCAGCTTCCCGGCATCGTCGTTTTCCGAGTCGACCAGCCGGTCTATGGCACGGACGGCCGAACCGTCCTGTTCGAACGTGGCGACGGATTTCTCGCTCGCTACGAGCCTCTGCAACGTGTCGGCGACACCCGCTTGAACCTCTGCATCTTCCGCGTCATCCGCCTGGCGGACGGCGCGCATGTCTACAGCGAGGAAGACCAGTGTTTCGCCTATGCGACCGACGCTCAAGCCAAGGTCGGCCTGGTCGGCGAGGTCGATAACCGGACCTTCGAGAAATACGGAACCGCTTTTGCCGTCGCGGGGGTTTCCGCCCTCGCCTCTATCGGTGCTGGCGTTGCCGATGAAACCGTTCCCAGTCTCGATCAAGGCGCTTCCACCCTCACCGATCAACTAGGCCAGATCACCGCGAGCCTGATCGAGCAGAACGTGGACCTTGCGCCCATCATCACCGTCGCTGCCGGCGAGCGCGTCGGCATCCAATTCCTACGGGATATCTATCTCCGCCGTCCCGAAATCCAGAAGAAAGGATAAGGATCATGCGTTTGATTCCCTATGCTCTAGCCTTGTCGATGCTTGCCGCACCGGCCTTGGCACAGTCCCTACCGTCCGTCCCCGCCACGACCGGAGGCGAGACGAAAGTGCAAACGACGACGGCACCCGCACCAGCCCCCGTCCCGCTTGCGACGTCTACCACCACACCGACGATCAACAGCACCAAATCCCTTTCCATTGCGAAGGTGATTAACCGCAGCACCGCCACACTGACGACGCCGACCAGCACGACCGCGGCCTTGTCGGAGCTTGAGGACGACCCCCGCCTGGAAGGCGTTAATCTGTCCCTCATCGAAATCCAAGGTTCTTCCGTTCCCGGCCTCGCCACGAACGGAGAACGGGACGTGACGATCCGATGGACGACGGTTGCCCGCACCGATGAGCCGACCCGCAAGCAGCTCCTATCCAGCCCCTTCGAAACGAAGCTGATCGTCGGCACCGATACCGCCGAGCTTCCAGCCGACCAGGAGCTTTCGGCGCGCGGCGACAACAACGCGCTCGTTGAGGCGATCCTCGCCATCACCGCCGAGGAAGAAGAAGCCGCGCAACAGCAGCAGGCCCAGAAGGGCGGGACGACGGCGCAGCCGAACGCCCCGCCGCAAGGAGCTGGGGGCGGTTCCGAAAACCCGCTTGCCAGCAACTTCGAAACCCCCGCCGCCCTGGACCTGTCAAACGATCCCGCCCCGGTCATCGCAGCCACCACGGAAGGCTGCGATGTGCGGATTGCCGAGGAAGAAGGCGTTGCAATCGTCCAGGAGCAAACCGTTCGGGACGGCGTGCCGCAAGGCGATTGCACCGACACCCTTACCCGTCTGACGATCCAGGAGAGCTTTGTCGGTTGCACCGATATCATTGCCGAGGATCAGACGACGGCCACGGCGACCTTTCGCCGCTTCTTCGTCTCGACCGACACCACGACGCAGTTCATCGACGCCGATTGCGTCCCGTCGGAAGACCTGGTTTTCGATATCGTCGAAGATGTCGAAGGCTGCGGCTTCCGCGTCGATCCGGAAGCGTCACTCGCCTATCAGCGCGCCCGGCTCGTCTACACCGACCGGACCAACCGCCGCGTCGAGCTGACGAAGTGCATCGATTCCACGGAAGTCGAGCCTATCGTGACCGTGATCGACACCGAGGCCTGCGACATTCGCCACGATTTCGACGCCGGGACATCCTTCGAGCGCGGCATCATATCCTTCGAGGCCGAAGGCGTTACCCAGACTTCCGGCCAGTGCTTCGATACCGGCGAGACCTATGCCCATTTCGAAGACGCCACCAATTGCGATTTCGTCACCGACCTTAATTCCAACCAGGCGTTCCCGACATCGAGGACCGTCTTTTCGCGGAACGGACAAACAGTCCTGATCGATGCCGCCTGCGAACCGGATCGATCGCAGGCTATCGGCCTGGAAGCGACCACGACCGGCTGCGACGGCCTGTTCGCGGACGATTTCCCGAACCAGCAGTCCTATCCGCTCCACCGTCTGTTCTTCACCCATGAGGGTGAGGCTAATTTCGTCACGAACTGCATCGCCGACACTGAAACCAGCCTCGTTCATCAAGAGCGGATCAACGGCTATGAGAACAACGACCCGAACCTGGAAGCCTTGCCGAAGACAGAGGTCTTCCTCGTCTTCAACAGCATCGAGTATGTCCGCCGCCCGGCATCCGTCGCGGCCGATGCGGTCGCCATTCCCTATAGCTTCGTGAGGAGCCGGGAAATCCCGACCAATGAGACCTTCCAAGGCTGCGACAAGTTCACCGAGCATGTGAAGGTCGATACCTACCTTCGACCGGACAACACGGAACTGGACCGCGAAGTCGGCCCCGGTGAAACGACCGGCCCCACGAACGGATGCTCAACCGTTATCCAGACGCCGGTTTGGGACCTGGTTTCCGACGTGACGAAGCAATTCCGCTCCGGCCAATGCGTCGATTCCGACGGGTTTGAAGGGCAGTTCAACCGGAAACAGCGGCTTTGCTCCTACAAAGGTTCGCGCATCCTCTCCCGTGACGACGGTGCTGAAATCACCGAGCAGTCGGCGAACACGAACCTCATTACCAAACAGAACGCCATTTGTTCCCGTTTCACCAATAGGTTTCCCGCCGAGTTTCCTTCGCCGTGTGCCGACCCCTATGCGGGAACTGAGCAAATCCAATGGAACCAGGCCGAGGACTGGTAAGCTATGATGCTCGAAAACCATCTGGCCCCGTTGCTTGCCTATCTCGACGACCCAAGCGTCGTCGAGATACAGGCCAACGAGCCTGGCATTCTCTGGGTGGAGACCGTTCAACACGGTCTCCAACCCGTCGAAATCCCCGAGCTGACCGGCGACTACTACGCCAAGCTGGGCAGCATCGTAGCAAACACCAACCACGCGACCGACTACGATAGGCGACCCTATGTCGCCGCCGCTCTGCCGGGCGGACATCGAATGCAGCTCTGCCGAGGCAACACCATCAAGAGCGGCATCGCCATGTCCATCCGCCCTTGGCGCGAGCGCCGCTACACTCTTGACGACTACGACCTGGCCGGCGACCAGCTCGCAATCGTCAGCGACGCTATTCGCACTGCCAAGAACATCCTGATTTCCGGGGGCATGTTCAGCGGGAAGACCACGTTCACGAACGCTCTCATCGAGCTAATCCCGCCGACCGACCGCGTTATCTCTATCGAGGACACGCCCGAACTCGACCTGACCCATATCCCGAACCGAGCCGAATTCATCGTGCAGCGCTTGGCGACGAACGAGGAAATCGACTACCCGGAAGTTCTCAAGGCGGTCATGCGCCTACGCCCCGACCGCACGCTTATCGGCGAGCTGAACGACACCAACACCGCCCTGTTCGGCCGCATCCTCAATATGGGCCATGGCGGGACCATATCGACGATCCACGCCGACAGTCCGGAACTCTCCTTTGCAGCCCTTTCGCAGAATGCCGCCCTTGGCGGTCTCTCCGCCGAGGCCAACAGAGCGAACAACCAGGTCTTTCGCGACAACCTGGCGCTCATCATCCAACTGAACCGCGATCCGAAGACCTACAAGCGCCGCGTCACTCAATTCTGGAAGAACCCCGCGCACTATGACTGAAATCCGTTACCAGACCCCGTTTCCGCACGCCCTATGGGTCTCCGGCATTGCCGTGAGCCTTGCCGCCTTCGTCTCGATCTATGCCGTCCTGCCCCCTCAGAATGGCTTTGCGGGTTACATCGCGGCATTGTCGGATTCGGTGCGATACACGCTCGACCTCGCCGTCTACGCGATCAAGGTCGATTGGATCGGAGCCGTCAGCGCCGCCCATTGGCGGACCCTTTCCATTCCAGCCCTTGTCCTGCTCGTCCCCCTCGCCTGGATACCGACCGCGGCCGTCGCGGCGATCCGCGCGCGCAAGCCCGTCAACGATGCCTCATGGGCGAACGCCGCCGAGGTTCGACACATGGGCCTTCACGGCAAACTCGGCCCCGTCCTGGGTGTCCATAACGGCAAGGTTCTCCGGCCGGACGAGACGCGCCATGTCCTCGCCGTCGCGCCAACCCGGGCCGGTAAAACCCGCCAAGCGATATCCACGGTTCTCGACTATCCCGGCACGGTCGTCGTCATCGACCCCAAGGACGAAATCCGCCAAATCACCAATCCGCACCGTTCGAAGATCGGCCCAACCTATCGCATCGCCTTCGCAGATCCGGCAACGCCGGACGGCTGGAACCCCGTCGCCTTGCGTGCAGCTCCGGAAGACAACGCCGAGCTGGAACGCAGCGCCGCCCGGTTGGCCGCGATCTTTGCACCGAAGAACCCCGGCGCATCGGATTCCCACTGGGACGATACCGCCTTCCGGAACACGACGGCGCTTTTGATGTGGGAAATGTGCGAAGCCCGACGCACCCAAAAGGACGGGCACCTATCCAACCTCATCAAGCATATATCCGACTTGCCCGAAGCCGATCCGGACGACGAGGAAGCCGACCCTTTTGCCCTCAAAATGGCCGTAATGGCGACCCATGCCACCAATCACGGTTTCCCCGCGAATATCGCAACGGACCTCATCAACTTCGCCAACATCCACTACCGCGAGCGGTCGAGCCACGTTTCCACTCTGCTGACCAAATTGCAGGAGTTCCGGATGGAATCCGCCCATAACGCCTTGGGCAAGGATTCCTTCCAATGGGCCGACCTGCGCGCCCGCCCCTCGACCGTCTATATCGACTACCCGCGCGCCGACGCCCAGGCATTCGGCAAGCTCGTCGCTTCCTTTATCGACGGGCTGACCGCTTGGGTGCTTAGCCGTGGCCGGAAGGAAGGCGAGTACCCTATCCTCGTCATCATGGACGAGTTCCGGGACAATCCGTACATCCCGAACTTCATATCTGGCATGACGGCCGGGGCCGGTCTCGGCATCACCTTCTATCCGATTGTCCAGACACTCGGGCAGTTGAAGGAGCGCTATCGCGACGCCTGGGAGAACATCCGGAACAACGTCGAATATCTCATCCTGTTCGAGAACCCCGACCCGGAGACCCAGAAGCTCGTCTCCGAAATCGTCGGCGAGTACACGACGAGCGCCAAGACCGAGTCCAAGTCCAAGGCCGGATGGTCGAAAGGCTATTCCGAATCCGAGCGGCGCAAGCGCCTCATCAACCCGTATGAAATCGGCGTCATCCCCTTCGGCCATCACATCGTCCTCGCCCGCCGGCACCAGATGCGGCCGATCCTCTGCAAATCGGCCTTCTGGGATCAGTTGAAAGAGTTCCGCCGTCTCGTTCCCCGGAAAGTGAGGATCAAGACATGACAAAGACCTACGAACAGTGCCGGGACGACATTCTCACCAACCCCGACACGCCCAAGGAGACTCAATACGCGATCAGCGACCTAGAAACCCTGGACCCTCACCATGCGGTGAGCGTCGCGGCCATGCTCCTGCGATTGCAGGTCCTACGCGCGCGAGAAACCCCGAGTGCCCCGATTGTCTCCTTCGTTGTCCGCGAGGCCGTAGGATCATGAGAAAGGCCGTGGCACTCGCTTTATCCACTTTGCTAGCGGCCACACCGGCAGCGGCTTCCTGTTACCAGGAAGCCGCTGCCACCTATGCGCCGCACAACGCCGATTTGCTGAGAGCAATCGAGCAAGTCGAATCCGGCGGCAACCCCGTTGCCGTCGCCCGCAACCAGAACGGTTCGGAGGACATTTGCTCCATGCAGATCAATTCGCAGCACATGCCGTTCTTGAAGCAGTTCGGTATCACCAGGTCCGCCCTACTCGCTGACCATTGCCTATGCGTGAAGGTCGGCGCGTTCTTTCTCGCCACTGAGGTCTCGATTGCCGGTTGGACGTGGAAAGCAGTCGGACAATACAACACCGGCCCTGGCGGTTCCGCGTCCCGGAAAGAATCCTACGCCCGGAAAGTCTTCGATACATATCAGCGGATCGTCGCCGCGTCCGGAACATCGGCCCCCGCGCCGTCGCCTGTAAAGACGGCCGGAATACGTCAACCAACCGTCCCTTCCCGAAGCGACCAGTAATTTCGAGGACAGCACCTAGCCCGGAACGTTCACCCGGCAACCTGCCACGGCGGTTTCCATAAATGGACCCTCCCCCGTTCGGTTGTCTGCCTCACTCACACCGGCCTTTTTCCGGTGCATCGAAATCACAGATCAGAAAGGAACAGTAAAATGCTTAACTCCATGACCTTCGAATACATCGGCCACGTCGGCGCGGCGGAAGTGAAATCCTCCAACGACAACGACCGCGCTGAAATCCGGATCGCCGCCACGGAGCGCTGGACTGACCGGAACAACCAGGAACACGAAAAGACCTCTTGGTTCACTATCGTCTCCTTCGCCGACCACGTCGTTAACGCCGTCAAATCGAAGCAGATCGCGAAAGGCCGCTACTACCGCTTCGCTGGCGACATCACCATGAGCGAGTACCAGAAGGACGGTGAAACCAAATACTCCCCGAACTTCCAGCTTCGTCGCTTCGACCACCTGGACCGCAAGCCCGCCTAAACGATCAGGAGCCGCCCCTTGGGCGGCTCCTTCATTCCGGAGGTTCGTAACCGTCCGGTCTCCCCGCCCTAACGTCGGCGCTTGAAGCGGTCTAAGTGTCCACCATCGATAGTGGACACTATGAGGCACTCCATGGGCAGGCGGAAGAAGCGGCATTGGTCGGATGAAGAGAAGCGGGAGATCTGTCGGCAGACGGGTATTCCCGGCGTTTCGGTCGCCCAGGTTGGCCGGCGCTACGCGGTGAACGCCAATCTGATCTTCAAGTGGCTGAAGGACCCGCGCTTCGCACCGAATACCGTCGAGGGCGAGGTCGAGACGATTTTCCTGCCGGTCGAGGTAGGTTCGTCACATGTTGTGGATCCCCCAGGATTACCCGGACCGGATCGCGTTGTGTCGGCTTCCACCCCTTCCGGCCGGATCACGATCGAGTTTTCCTGTGGGCATCGACTATGCGCAGAGGGCGGGTTCGATCCTGATCTTCTGGCGCGCCTGCTCAAGGGGATCATCTCTTGATCCCGGTTCCATCGAATACGAAGGTCTGGTTGGCTGCGGGCGTGACGGATATGCGCAAGGGCTTCGCCTCATTGGCGGCGCAGGCGGAGCGCGTGTTGCAGCAGGACCCGTTCTCGGGCCATCCGTTCGTGTTCCGGGGCCGCCAAGGCGATTTGATCAAAATCATCTGGTGGGACGGACAGGGCGCTTGCCTGTTCTCGAAGCGGTTGGAGCGCGGCCGCTTCGTCTGGCCGTCTCCGAAGACGGGGACTATTTCGCTGACGCCCGCGCAGCTTTCGATGCTGCTGGAGGGGATAGACTGGCGGATGCCGCTTCGGACTTGGCGTCCGATGACGGCAGGCTGGCAAATTCGTTCGTTTGCGATGGTTTGATGCCGGTAAGGGATTCCGTTGCCTGCCGACGCTGGGTAGACTGTCGCCATGTTCGACGGCGTCAAAAATCTCCCCCAAGATCCCGCCGCCCTGAAGGCCATGGTGGCGTCGCTGGCATCGGAACTGAAGTCCCGCGACATCCTGATCGAGAAGCTCAAGCACCAGCTTGCCGGTATGCGCCGGCATCAGTTCGGATCGCGCTTGGAAAGCATCGACCAGTTGGAACTGACGCTGGAGGAAGAGGAGATCGCCCGCGGTGCGGAAAGTGTGGCGGAGGCGTCATCACCTTTGCCGGAATGCTCCGGCGAGAAGAAGCAACCGAAGCGGCGTCCCCTGCCGGATCATCTACCGCGCCAGGAGAGTATTCTCTCCGTTGGCGATGCTTGCACCTCCTGCGGCGGGGCATTGAAGCAGCTGGGTGAGGACGTGACCGAGGAGCTGGAATACGTTCCTGGCTGCTTTGTCGTGAACCGCATTGTACGGCCGCGCATGACCTGCACCTGCTGCGAGGCTTTCCATCAGGCGGCCTTGCCGTCCAGGCCGATAGAGCGCGGGCGTCCCGGTCCCGGCCTTCTGGCGCATGTCCTGGTCAACAAATACGCGGACCATCTGCCATTGTATCGGCAGTCCGGGATATTCGCCCGCGAGGGGATCGATCTTGATCGCTCCACCCTGGCCGATTGGGTGGGCAGATCGGCGGCTCTGCTGGAACCTTTGGCCGATACAATAGGCCGCCATGTCCTAAAGGGAGAGGCGATCTTCGCCGATGACACGCCGGTCAAGTTGCAGGCGCCGGGGACGGGCAAGACAAAGACGGCGCGGCTCTGGGCCTATGCCAGGGATGAAAGGCCTTGGTCTGGCGCAGCGCCGCCTGCCGCCTGGTATCGCTTCTCCACCGACCGCAAGGCGGAACGCCCGGCCGATCATCTAGCGACCTTCAAGGGCTGGATGCATGCAGACGGCTATGCGGGCTTTGAGGAACTGTATCGCTCGGGCCGGGTGAAGGAAGTCGCCTGCATGGCGCATGTCCGGCGCAAGTTCGTCGATGTCCAGCAGTCGCAGGGTTCGGCCATTGCCGAAGAGGCGATCAAACGGATCGCAGAGCTCTACGCCATCGAGAAGGAAGTCCGCGGCAAGCCGCCCGACGAGCGGGTGCGCGTGAGGCAGGCAAGATCGAGGCTGCTCCTCGACGACCTGGAAGCGTGGCTTGCCGTTCAGCTAACCCGGATATCCGGCAAAACACCACTCGCCGGCGCGATCCGCTATGCCATCACGAGATTGAAGCGGCTCAGGTCCTATCTAGACTACGGCATACTGGAGCTCGACAATAATACGGCCGAGCGGGCCATGCGCGGCATCGCGGTCGGGCGTAAGAACAGGCTGTTCGCCGGGTCGGAAGGCGGAGGCCGTTCGGCCGCCATCGCCTATACCCTGATCGAAACAGCGAAGCTGAATGGCGTCGATCCACAGGCCTGGTTGACCGATGTGCTTGGACGCATCGCAGATCACAAGATCACCCGTATCGACGAACTCCTGCCATGGCGTTGCGCTCAGGCCTGAGCGTAACCGACCCGCGATGTCCGCGGTAGGGCAGATTCACCGGACGGGTACGGGAAAACCGTCTTGCTGATGAGCTGAAAGTATCACAACTATACATTTAAAATTAGTGTATCAGAGCGAAACACCAGAAAGGAGAGTCCTGTGGCAACGACGGTATTCTTTGAGGAAGTTCTTACTGACAAGAGTAGTAAGGAGTTGACGATGGAACTGGAGGTTGGGCGGTCATCAGCCTATGGCGAAAACCATTTGTATCTTCGTGTCGATGAAACAACAGTTATCCTTGATGAAAAAGTCGGTAGGAGCCTCTGCGAAGCGTTTGAGTCTGTGGGCCACTATCTCAGCTATACGGGCTGACAGTACATCAAACGCCATTTCCTTCTAGACAAACGCCAAGTCAGGGCGACTGAAAAGCTGCTGGGAGCACGAAGGAAGACTTATGTCGTCCTGCCGTACCATGTCCCCTTGCCTTTGCCGTTCTGAGTCAGGTGGTTGGACGATACCAAGGCCTGCAAGTGTTTTTTGACCGTATTGCGGTTTGCTCCGGTGAGTTTGAACACTTGTCCGACTGTGAGCCTGCCATGCTCTTTGGCGAGCTCTAGGATTTCCAGCGACAACGCCGGGAGCGTTTCGAGCATGATGCGCTCACGTTCGATCTTCTTTTGAAGGCGTTCTTTTTGTCTTTTTAGGGCTCGCAAAAAGTAGAGGACCCAGGATGCCCAATCAGGTGTATCGCTGCGGATCGTGCCTTGCGTCTGGCGAAGCGCCAGATAGTAGTTTTCCTTACTCTGCTCGATAACGCTTTCAAGTGAGGCATAGGGCACATAGGCGTAGCCGCTTCGGAGCAGCAGCAATGTTGTCAGGATGCGGGACAGCCTACCATTGCCGTCCTGAAACGGGTGAATAGCGAGAAACACCACCACAAAGACCGAAATCACGAGAAGCGGGTGGGATCGACGCTCTTCCAAAGAGACATTCGTCCACTCGACCAGTTCACGCATTTGCCTTGGTGTGTCGAAAGGGGTAGCCGTTTCGAAGACTATGCCGATCTCGTTGCCATCTGCATCGAAGGCACTGACATTGTTCGGGTTGGTTTTGTATTCCCCGCGATGGCGTTCGTCTTTGGCGCTGTGGACGAGCAAGTCGCGGTGAAGCTGCTTGATATGGTTTTCGGTGATCGGTATCGCGTCCGAACGCGCGAACACCGTTTCCATCACCTCGGCATATCCGGCGACTTCTTGTTCGTCTCGTGTATCGAACCTGTTGATCTTGATGTTGGACAGGAGCCTTTCGACTTCCTTGTCTGAGAGTTTGCTTCCCTCAATCTGAGTGGAAGAGCCGACGCTTTCGGAGGTTCGACATGACTGCACAAATCAAAATCGGCGATCAGATCGGCCTAGCGTCAACCGCCCTTGGTGACATCCGGGAAGTGCGAGGTCCGTTCACGGACAGCAAGAGCGAAACGCCCTACTGGTCCGTTTGCTACAGCCTGGACGGAAGAAACCTTTGGCTGAATGCTCGGCCAACCGAGGACGGTTTTACCGACCTTTCCGGCAACCGCCTGCATCACCGGTTCCAGTTCTCCGAAGAACCGAACGGCCAATACAGCCTGGTCTGATCCGGGTGTTGGTTCACATTTGTTTGCCATATTTCGTTCCGCCGGCCCGAGATCCGAGCTGAAGGACGCCGGCGCCGGCGATGCCGGCAGGCAAATTGATTCACAAGGCGGACCTACATTCCGCGATCGAGGATCCGGTTTATGTTTCAACGCGGCCCTACTTGGCTCTTACGGCCTCATTCGTACCGCACGCAATCTCGTCCGTGCCATTCCAAACCTAGCCATTCCAAACCTATAGGTAGGAGTGGGGCGTCCCTGGGTTTGTCTTGGCGCACTGCATCTAACTGTTTTTGGCTGAGGCCGACACTTTCGTCCAGGAACGCTTCGGCCAAGCCAAATCGATGACCACAGCCATTTCTTGTACCCGAGCCTGATCGCTTGGTGGTTCTCAAAACTGCAAAGAATCTCCTCCAGGCTGCACATAGAAATGTTCACTATGCGGAATGTAGTTTTATTTTATTGATCGGAAGATAAAAATCGGCATGCTGCGAATGCAGACAAAACAACACAGTTGGGCATGGGCCGTGAGTATCGAGAAGCTTTTGAATCCCCAAAGCATCGCCATCGTCGGTGTTTCAACTAAGAAGGCCACTTTCCAGGTCGGTGGCCGCGCCATATTCGACCATCTTCGCAAACACGGATATCCGCACAGGATCGATATCGTCACTCGTGACCCCGCCACGATCGATGGTGTGGAGAGCGTTACGGATCTCGATGCCCTGAATCACACGCCGGATTGCATATTGATCTCCGTTCCCGCGACCGAAGTCTACGAGACGATCGAGAAAGGCCTTGCCCTGGGCTGCCGTGCATATGTGACGTTGACAGCCGGGTTTTCTGAAGCGGGAGAGCAAGGACAGAAAGAACAGGAAAGGATAGCCTCACTGCTGAAGGATAATGGCGCTGTCATGCTGGGGCCCAACACAACAGGGTTCGTCAATCTGGGTGCGCGAGTGGCCATGAGTTCGACCAGCCGCGTCAGCGCCGAACTCTCGCCCGCCGGCAATATCGGGTTGGTGGTTCAAAGCGGTGCCTTGGGCAGTGGCCTGCTCGAAGAAGCCGTCCGGAACGGGATAGGGTTGAGCCACCTCATCTCAACCGGAAACGAAGCCGTAACGACACTGGCGGATTGCATCGACTATCTCGTCGATTGCTCCGAGGTCCGGGCGCTTGCTCTCTATGTGGAAAGCTTCCGGGAGTCGGACCGTATCGTGGAGTCGTCCCGCAGAGCATTGACTGCCGGAAAACCGATCGCGGTTTACAAAACCGGTCGGTCCGATGTGGGTCGAAAGGCGGCCGCGGGGCATACGGGCGCTTTGGTCGGATCCCGTGGCGCCTACGACGCCGCCGTCGAACAATTGGGCTGGATCGACGTTCGTTCAATTGAAGACCTTCTGCCAATCGCAAATTATGCAGCCGCCGCCGGCCCAGCCCGGACGATGGGAATTCTGTCTGTATCCGGCGGATATGGCGGCTGCCTCGCCGATGCCCTCTCGGTAGACGGCAGAGTGTCTCTTCCCGCGCCGGGACAGGAAACAGTCGCCCGCTTGCGCGACTTCGTCCCAAGCTTTCTTTCCGCGAGCAACCCGGTGGACATAGGCGGGACACCATTCCGATATCCGGACGGCTTTGCGCAATGCCTTGATGCCTTGGCGGACGACCCCGCAATTGAAGCCGTGACGATTGCGAACACACCGATCGTGCCCGCCTGGGGGGCAACCGTCGCAAAAGCCGCCGCGGATACGCATATTAGAACAGGTAAACCGGTCTCCGTCGTTTGGCCTGCGGAGATATTCAATTCGGAAGCCTTGTCCATGGTCCGGGCGTCCAAAATACCTACGTTCGGAAGGGTGGATACCTTCGCCGCCGCTGTTTCTGGTACTGCCGCTGCGGATGCCGCACGGTCAATTCCTTCGCGCCTGCTGCGTGAGGGGCGCAAGGACACGCTTTGTTTCCTCGAAGGCGATCCGGTCGCGCTGGACGAGGCGGGCAGCAAGACTCTGCTGAACGGCTTGGGCCTTCCCTTTCCCCGAGAACAGTTCGTCGGCCTCAAGGAATTGGGCACATTGCCCGATGTAGCTGAAGAAATCGGATACCCGGTCACATTGAAGGGAATGGCATCGGGGGTCGTGCACAAATCCGAGTATGGTTTGGTCGCCGTTGGGATTCCCGATGCGGGCTCACTGCAAGTGAAAACGTCCAAAATGCAGGAAAGCGCAGATCGAAACGGTTTGGAACTGCGCGGCTTCCTCATCGGCGAGACGGTCACGCCGAAAGCGGAGGTGATCGCCGGCATGAGCATGGACCCTGAATTCGGCCCAATCCTGACATTCGGAGCCGGCGGCATTTATACGGAAGTCATGCAGGACGCAACCGTCCGGCTGCTTCCACTCGACCGCGAAGAGATAAAATCAATGATCGAACGGTGCCGCATAGCCAAGATCCTGAACGGAGTTCGCGGCAAGGTCGCCCTGGATGTGGAGGCTCTGGTTAGTTTCCTGGCGAAGATGGCTGACTTGACTCCCCATTTGGGCCGGGAATTCACAGGGCTCGAAATCAATCCCATTGGCGTCGGCTCAGCCGGCGAAGGGGTTTGGGCGCTGGATGCGACGGTCTTCCAAGCGGGGAGAAGCTGAAATTGTCGGCGCGAAAAGAAAAACTGATCCAACCGAGCGCTTTACCGACGTTGATTGGGGACTGGCTTTCGGATGGGGACTTGCTCGCCCTTGGAGGACTGTTCAAGCAGGGACGGCCGTGCGCCCTGGTACGAGAGGTGATCCGAAGCGGGCGAACGGGACTCAAACTTGTCTCGTCTCCAGGCTCTGGATTTGACGTCGACCTGATGATCGCCGCCGGTTGTGTGGCAGAAACCTTCCTACCCGCCGTGACACTGGAAGATAGAATGTGTCCCTCCTTCCGAAACGCGGTAGAGACAGGAACCGTCCATGCCCATTGTGTCGACGCGCTGTCCGTTGTCGGCGGCCTTCTTGCGTCAGCAAACGGTGTTCCGTTTCAGCCGGTTGTCGCCTGGAAAGGATCCGACGTTCCGAAACATAACCCGCTGGTGGCAAATATCACCTGCCCGTTCACCGGCGACGCGTTGTTCGCAACCAAAGCCATCAAACCCAAGCTGACGCTATTGCATGCGCAGGAGGCCGATTGCTATGGCAATATTCGACACCTCACCACAATGACCTACGCAGACCAGATGATGGCGCGCGCATCCGAACGTGTAATCGTGAGCGTCGACCGCATAGTCTCCACCGAAGATATCGTCGCCCGTTCACGCGAAACCAGTATCCCCTGCACTTATGTAGATGCCGTCGTCGAAATTCCGTACGGCGCCCATCCGACAGGCAGTTTCCCGCTTTACAGTATCGATGAGGAGCATATTGCCGACTATGCCTCTGCTGCGGAAGCAAAGCGACGAGGAAAAGAGGGAGGCCCGGAGGCGCTTCAAAATTACCTTCAGCGCCACGTGTTCGGAACGCTCGACAACGGAACATATCTCGTTTCCGTCGGCGGCGAACCCCACCTCAGACAGCTTGAAAAAGAGGCAGAAGACCTATGACAGACAAGAACTGCCATGCAGCGGAAATCCAAGCGGTGGTCCTTGCCAGAGAGCTTCAGGACAGCGAAATGGGGGCGGCCGGCGCCTCCGCTGCCATCCCTATGGCCGCCATCATGCTGGCCCGGCGCACTCACGCGCCAAATATCCAGATTGCCGGAGAAATGTTCGTGAATCCCAGGCCCAAACGATTATGGAATTCCATGCTCGACGACCGGGCGCTTGGATCATGTGAGGCTGCGGAAACCTTCTTGGAATTATTCGGGCATTCCCATAGGGGGTTGGACTTCTTCTTCCACAACGGAATGCAGATCGATCAATACGGAAATATCAATCTGCACTTCATCGGCGGGTCGATCGATAAACCGAAAATGCGCGGACCAGGAGCAGCAAACATCTCCTATGCCGGCACATCGAAACGCTTTTACATTTGCACCCACGCTCATTCGACCCGGACATTTGTGCCGAAAGTCGATTTCATCACGTCTCCCGGCTATCTGGACGGTCCGGAAAGCTTCGGGAAAGCTGGATTGAAAGGCGGGCCCAGATTGTGCGTCACTCCCCTCGCGGTTATGGAATTCGAGCCTGAAACGCTGAGAATGCGGTTAAAATCCGTACACCCCTGGAGCTCGGTGGAGGACGTTGTCACGAATACCGGATTTGAACTGCTCATACCGGAGAACGTGCCGGTCACGGAATTGCCGACCGCAGAGGAACTGCGAATTCTGCGCGAAGATGTAGATACGCTAGGAATTCTCCGGAATGCGTAACCTTCTAGGGCGGACGGTTTGTACGCCCTCTATTTCTCGATGGCGGACTGATCAGCAAATCCGCCGTCGAGAAGTTGCTGCTCGATCAATCGAGCCACCTGAACCAGCTTTTGACCGATTTCACGGGCCTTTCCAATCGGGAGATGCCGGGCCGGGGCACCGCATGCCAACGCATAGATCGGCGACCCTCCCGGAAAAACGAGCGGCACGGCGACACCGTTGATATCGGTGAACCAACTCGCCTGTGCCGTCGTGAAACCTTGTTTCCCCACTTCCCTCAACCCATCCTCGATACTCGCCTTGATTTCTTTCCAATGCTTCGCATGGCGTTCCTTTAGGTGCGTAAAGAGATATTCCTGTTCAGATCCAGGTAGAGCGGCAATGAGAGCGTGTCCCGTCGCAGTTCCGGCCAAAGGGATACGCGATCCGACTTCCAGGCGCAGCGTCATAAGCGTATTGGCGCTATGGCAAACCTCAAGCTCGATCACATCCAGGCGGTCCCGTCCCGCCAGTGACGCATGTACGTTGTAGGTATCCGCAAGTTCCGTCAGATAGGGCCGGACAAGGTCGCTCAAACTGAAGGGTTCGCGTGCGGCGAACCCGAGTGCCAGAACGGATGTGCCCAGTCGATACTGGCGCTTCTTGTCCGAGTAGTGAAGGTAACCTAGGGATTTGAGAGACTGCAGAAGGCGTGACGTCGTAGGCTTAGGCAACCCCACGCGTTCGGCCACTTCCATGCTGCTCATCCAAACCCGCTCCGATGCCGAGAACGACTCGAGAACCAGAATCCCCCGCCCCAACGCATTTACAAAGTCGCGGTCTTTCGCGACGACACCGCTCTGTCGCCGTCGGCGCACGCGGTCCCGCGGCGCCTCCTCCCTTGTCCCGGATTCGAAAGTTTTGTCAGCCGTCACTCTCATTCGCCCCAGAAATTCGCGCCGAGCTGGTCCATTCGATGGCTCAGTTCGCTGGACAGTGACATCAACTCCGGAGCCAATGTCTCGTGGAAGAACACTTCGTCTACCCCCCTCTTACGCGTCCCGCAATTCAGGGAAAGAACGGTACTACCGCGATCAAGCCAAACCGGCGCACCGACGGCAAAGATTTCCCGCCGCCAATCCCCGAAAGAGGTTGAATATCCCAGGCGCTCGACCTCTGCCACTTTTTCGACAAGGCCCCCTTCGACCTTGTCCGCATCCTCACCCGCGACTTTACGAATGGCGTCCATATGTTTGCGGCGCCCTTCCTCTCCCAGCGCCCACATGTACGCCCGGCCCATCGCGGTTTCGGCGATCGGGACAAGGTAGCCAACCCTAAGCCGCATCGTGACCGTTTCCGGCCCGGAGCAATAAACCAGGTAAACCATGTGGGCACCTTCACCGATGCCCAATGCCACTGACATTTCATGCTTGTCGGCCAACGCTTGCATCAAGGGCTCGGCGACACGCCGGACCGGAAGCGCCCGCAATAACGCATGCCCGAGGACCGTTACCTTATCGCCCAGATGGTACTGTCCATGTTCGCCGACCTGGCGAAGATATCCCATCTTGGTCAGCGTGTAGGACAAACGCGCAACGGTCGCCTTTGCCAGGCCCGTTCTCTCAGCGATTTCCTTGTTGCCTAAAGGGGCATCAATCGCATGGAAGGCTCGCAATATGGCCAGACCACGCGTCAACGAGACGACTTCCGTTGCCTCCGCCGCCTCTTTCGCTATCGGTGCTGCCATGCGTGCCTGTCCAACCTTCTTCTATAACGTCCTTAACGGCCACACCAAACCGGCGCCCGTTTCTCCACAAAGGCGCGGGGCCCCTCCTGTGCATCTTCACTTGCGTAGACAGGTTCGTAAATTCGTTTTGCTTGTTCAAGTCCCGCCGCGCAACCAAGATCCATCGTTCGCAGTACAGCCTCTTTGCCGGCAGCCACAGACAGCGGCGCATTCGACGCGATCGTTTTCGCCAATGATCTCGCCTTCGCCAGAACATCCTCAACTGAGGACTCGACATAGTTCACAAACCCGATCTCCCTTAATCTCTCAATCGGCTGGGATTCGCCCGTAAGGATCAACTCCATTACGAGCGGCTGCGGCAACGGCCATAGGAGCGGCATCGCCCATGGTGAGCCCCTGCCCCGCTTCACTTCCGTGATTCCCCCTTTTGGTTCCTGCCAAATCGATCCGCAAGTCGGCATTCAATGAAAGCATGAAACCACCGGCGGCGAAGTGACCGGTCATCGCGGCTATAATTGGCGCACGCACACGACGCATCCGCTCATGAAAAGGGTCCCGGATCAGGGTCAAGACATCAACGCCCTTTTCCCGGCGCAACTCGCTCGTTTCCTTTAGATCCATTCCGGCACAGAAAGTCCCGCATGGCGCAGCCGTCAGTATCACCGCGCGCACGTCGTCCCGTTCATCAATCTGCTCCCACAGATCATACAGCCTGTTCGCAGCCGCAACCGACAGTGCGTTTATCCGCTACGGCCGGTTCAACGTGATCGTCGCCACATGGTCGGCGATGTCGAAGGAAACGCGTTCTTCTAGGCACATTTTACCCTCAAGCCTCTTCAATAGTTGATTTAAGACCCTATCAGCGTTTGCATTTAGACCACAATGCGGAATTCATTTTCAAAAAAACTTGTCTCGGATCAAGCATCGTGCAAAGGTCCGATCGCTGCATCAGGGCTCGAAAGATCGGGAGCATCTCGCATCACGGCGGATCCGCGGCAGGAACAAGAACAAGCGGCGAAATGGTGAAAACGCCGTGTCCAGTTCAACAACCCAGTGCCTATCGGCATCAGCTATGGGAGGAAACTCGTGCGTAACAAATTGAAGAGTGTCTTGACCACGACGGCTCTGCTCCTTGCAGCAGCGGGCCTCAGCAATCCTGCAACCGCAGACACGAAAACACTCGCGCTCGGTTCGACAAATGCGACCTCAAGCCACTATCAAATCGCGGTCGGTATGGCCCAGGCGATCGAGGCGGGAAACAAGGATCTCAAGGTTTCGGTCATTGAAACAGGCGCCAGCGTCGACAATATCCGGCGTTTGATGCGGGGGGAAATCGACCTCGGTCTCGTCGCCGGCGACGTTTTCGTTCAGGCGCGAAAGGGCCTCGGTCAGTTCGAAGGCAACGCGATCGAAGATCTCGTTGCGCTGTATCCCTATTCAGACTCGGTGATCAACGTTGCCGTTCGTCAAGATTCCGGCATCACGTCGCTTGAGCAGTTGGACGGGAAGAAATTCGCCCCCGGAATCCGTGGCAGCGGCGGGGAACTTCTGATCACCCAAAGCTTCGCGTTGTTCGGAATCAAGCCCGATTACGTCTACGGTACGGTCACCGACGCGGTGGAAGCCGTTCGGAACGAGCAGATTGTCGGGTACAGCAAATACGCCGCGGCAAACCGGGTCGACGCCGCCCTTCAGGAACTGCTGACCTCGGTCGACATGCGGATTATCGGGTTTACAGCCGAACAGCAAAAACTCATGAAAGCGAACCTCCCGGGCGTAGGCTTCACAAAGCTGCCTGAAGGGTTCATCAAGGGCAACCCTGAGGTTTCTACGCCATCCGTGCCGATCGTATACGCGACGCGGTTGTCTCTGATGGACGACGAAACGGCGCGCAAAATTGCCGTTGGCATCGGAGATCACAAGCAAATCCTGATCGACGTTTGGCCGCAACTGAAGGACTATGACTTCAAATCCTCTATCATCTCGACCGAAGATATTGGCATAGCCGTTCATCCCGGCGCGATGTCCTATTGGTCGAACGGGAACTAGTTCTCCCTACTCTACTCTCGCGATCGTCCAGGGCCTTTGCTCTGGGCGATCGCCTCTTATCGCAATGTATCGTGACGCCGGGGAATGGATATGGCGGAGACACAGAGCAACAAGCGGCTTCGCAACGCAGTTGACCGCATCCTTCGCATAATCCTAGCCGCCTATGCGGTCTTTCAGGTCTACACAGCGTTTTTCGGGTCGTTTGAACCCCTTGTACAACGCGGCATTTTTCTTGGGCTCGGCCTCGGGTCGATTTTCCTTATAGGCGCGGTTGCCCGAACCGAATCCCCCCGTTCCGTATTCGGTCTGTTGATGTGTTGCGCCGCCGCTCTTGCTGGTTACGTGGTATGTTTCCACGTCGCCGTCAGTTCTGATCGCCTATCAAACTTCATGGTGCATCTTAACTGGTGGGATCGTGCGTTCGGATTCATCGCCATCGCACTCGTGCTCGAAACCGCCCGACGCACCATTGGATGGTTTCTTCCTCTCCTGGCCCTGTTCGGGATCGGCTACTATTTCAGTCATGACTTAGTGTCCGGAACATGGCAGCCGCCGCGTGTCTCCTTGCTCACTTTTATTGAGACGTATTACGCCTCAACAGAGACGATATTCGGTTTCATGGTGGACATGGGATCGCGCGTCATAGCGATCTTCATTATTCTCGGGGCATTGTTGCTCAGCACCGGCGCGACTGAGATCTTCATCAAACTGGCGACAATCATTGCCGGACGCAGCTACGGCGGCCAGGCAAAAGTCTGCACCGTCTCCTCCGCACTTTTCGGTACCGTTACGGGATCCGCAGTCGCAAATGTCATGGCAATGGGACCGGTTACGATCCCGACGATGCGCCGCGCCGGCTATAAGGGCAGTTTCGCAGCCGCCATTGAAGCGGTCTCTTCCGCCGGCGGCCAGATCATGCCGCCGGTCATGGGCGCCGGCGCATTTATTATGGCCGAAATCCTGAACATTCCATACTCCGCTGTCATGACAGCGGCGATCATTCCCGCGCTGTTATACTTCACCGTTCTGTGGTTCAGCGTCGGTATGAATGCCAGACGCCTGAACATCCAGCCGTTGGACAAAAGCGAGTTGCCTAACTGGAGGGAACTGATCGATCCAGTCACAGCACTGCCGATGTATTTGCCGGTATTCAGCCTTATCGCTCTGCTTGCGATGGACTATACGCCGACACTCGCCGGATCGGTCGCAGTATTCGTCCTGCTCGGAACCTTGGTTGCTGTCAGAACTTGGCAATGTCTCCGCGAAGAGGGGGTGCAGGGGTTGCCGAACACCTATCGCACACTACTGAACGAAGTGCTGGCAGGTCTATATGACGGCGGTAAAGCGATCGCCATGGTGGCCGTTCTGCTGGCTTGCGCGGCCATCGTTGTGAAAGTTCTGACCGCCACCGGAGCCGGGGTGAAAATATCCGGCCTGATCCTGTCCTTCTCGGGCGAAAGTCTGGTTTTGGTTCTTATCCTGACGGCCTTCCTCGCCATTCTGTTGGGGATGGATGTGCCGACGACCGCATCCTACATCCTCGCATCGGCCGTCGCCGGCCCGATCCTGATCAATCTGAGTATTCCACCACTCAACGCCCATCTGTTCATTTTCTACTTCGCAATCATGTCGGCAATAACACCGCCAGTTTGCGCCAGTGTCTACGCGGCCGCGACCATAGCCGGTGAGAACTTCTGGAAGGTGGCTGGACATTCCGTGGTAATGGCCATCTCTCTCTATCTGATCCCCTTCCTATTCATTTTCCGGACCGGAGTATTGATGGAAGGGACCGTCGTCGACATTCTGTACGATACGGCGGCGACCGCTATAGCCGTAATCGCCATCACCTGTGCGTCAGCAGGCTTCGCACTGGGCAACCTGAATTGGCCAATGCGCATCGCGTTGTATATCGGCGGCGGATTGATGTTCTATCCAGCTGTCTGGAGCGATGCTGTCGGGGCAACCATGTTTGTGGCAATAGCCACGTTGAGCCGCGTCCATGCGCGGAAGGTCACGTCCGATATTTAACGAGGTGCCGCTCTCGACAGAAGCACCTGAGACAGTTGACTATCGTGGAATATGACTGGACCGATCACGGCGTTCTAGCCACCAGCCATATGGACGCGGCCAGAAGGCGAAACCATCCGGCCCCATCAACGCCCTTGCGGCATTGACCGTCCAGTTTGGGTCGACCAACATCTGACGCGCAATGGCGACCAGGTCGGCTTGGCCTTGGCTGATGACTTCTTCTGCTTGGTGAGGGTCCGTGATCAAGCCGACAGCCATCGTGGCAACGCCGATATCGTTGCGCAGCGCGGCAGAAAATGGCACCTGGAACCCTGGTTGGCGCGGAAGGAGCATCTCCTTGCTTGGCAAGGGCATCCCGCCGGAGGAGCAGTCCACAAGGTCGACCCCAGCCTGTTTCAACCACCCAGCTAGGACCCTCGACTCTTCCATGCTCCAACCGATACCAACCCCGTCGACAGACGAAATCCGACAAGCCATCGGCTTTTCCGCCGGCCAAGCGGAGCGCACAGCTTGAACGATGTCCAGCGGAAAGTGCATTCGTCCTTCCAAGCTGCCACCGAATTCGTCATTCCGTGTATTCGCGAGTGGGGAAAGAAAGCTGTGCAGCAGATAGCCATGCGCCATATGCAGTTCGATCAGGTCAACGCCTGCCAAGTGGGCTCGAAGCGTTGCGTTCCGATAGGCCTCGACCACATAATCCATATCGGTTTCCGTCATCGGCCTCGGCCGACGGCCGTTGTGTGAAGCAGGCTTGCCGTCGGGGCCCAGCACCTCTTCGCCCGTAGACAAATCGACCGGAGCGAACCCTTCCCAGGGAGGAGAAGTATGGGCTTTGCGTCCGGCATGCTGCAATTGCAAGCCGACGGGCGCACCACAATCATGAACGGTGGATACAAGTTCGGCCAACGCCTTCGTTTGATCATCCGACCAAAGACCGAGATCACGATCAGTGGATTGTCCATCTGGCGTTATCGCAGTTGCTTCCACCATGACGAGCCCCGCGCCACCCAGTGCGAACCGTGCCAGATGCGTCCGATGCCATGCTGTCGGAACGGAATCCGGTGCGGAATAATTCTGCATCGGGGAAACAACGACGCGGTTACGTAGCGTCAATCCGCGCAATGGAAACGGTTTGAAGAGTTGCGCCTCCATTAAAGCCGCATTGCCTTGCTGATAATGGCGCGCTGGATCTGCGATGTCCCGCCCCCAATCGTGCACTGCATGCCTTCGCGGAAATATCGTTCCATATCAGCTTCAGGCAGCATCGAATGCCCGCCTAGTATCTGCATGCCCTGCCGCGAAACTGTCTGCAGCGTTTCTGAAGCGAACAGCTTTGCCATCGCAACTTCCTTTGCACAGGCAATATTGCGTGCCGCAAGTTCCGCCGCCCGATACACAAGCAACCGAGCCGCATCGACCTGGGTCTGCATATCGGCGAGCATGTGACGGATGACCTGAAAATCGAATATTGGCTGGTCAAATTGTAAGCGGTCGTGTGCGTATTGCAGGGCGTCACTCACGGCCGTTTGCGCATTTCCGACATAAGCCGCAGCCACAGCAATCCTCTCAAGTTCCAGATGATCGGTGATGATCTCCCATCCCTGCCCCTCATCGCCCAATCGATTTTCGATCGGCACACGAGCGTCATCCACAAAGATTTCCGTGGTGCCAGTGGATCGCCGCGCAAGGGTAGGCAGCTTTCGGATGTCCAATCCGGCTGTGTCATTTGGAACGATCAGAACCGAAAGCCCCTTATGTTTGGGCGCCTCAGGATCGGTCCGGACAAGCATAGCGATTTTCACGTCGTCAGCCGCCGCGCCACTGCACCACAGCTTCTGTCCCTTGATGACGTATTCCGAACCGTCTCTTCGCGCCCGTGTCCGGGTCGCCGCCGCGTCCGAGCCGGCGCTCGGCTCGGAGATGGAAATGGAAAAGCGTATTGATCCGCTCATGAAAGGCTCAAGATACGCCGATTTTTGCGCATCAGTCCCGAACTTGACGATGTTCATCGCCGTGAAGGTCGGGACTAGGACGGAGGTAGCAAAATCGAAACCGAATTTCCCAAGCCCTTCACACATCAAGGCGTAGTCGAAAATGTCGCCGCCGAACCCTCCGTGGTCTTCAGGTATCAGCAGCCTCAACCATCCTTCTTCCGCGATTCTGGAATAGGCTTCATAAGGATAAGCACGGTCCATATCATGCTCGCGAATATATTCCCGCGTGACTTCTTTCTCCATGAAACGGTCTACGGTTGCACGCCATGCGTTCTGTTCATCGGTCAGGAAATTCATTTCGCTGGAAACTCCATGCTAGAAAAGGGATCAACGTTCACGGGACGAAGTCTCTGCCCCCTGACAAGAAGACTGAATTCGCAGCGTAGGATGGTCTCCCGGCGTTGGTTCACGCCGAGCAATTCATTGACCGCAACGCCTGCGCCGCTCTTCTTCGGACGGAGGTCTATGATCTTGGTTCGCGCCCATACCGTATCGCCTATGAAACTCGGCTTTAGGAACCGAAGGCGGTCGACTCCATAGAAAGCCTCGACGACCTCGGAGTCGAATTGGATGAGGGCGTTCACGATGGCAAACACAAGGGTGCCCTGAACGATCCTCTGTCCATAAAGGGCTGACGCCGCAAACTCCTTGTTGGCATGTATTTCAAGCCAATTGCCGGTCAGCATACAGAAGTTGACAACGTCCGTTTCCGTCAGCGTGCGCCCGCGGGATGTCTTAACCTGGCCTATTTCCAGGTCCGAGAACGGTTGATCAATCATCGACTGTTCGTTCCTCTGGTTATTGCAAATCGAATCGGGACCTACCGGCCCATCCAGCGAGGTTTTCTTTTTTCGGAGAATGCGGCCGCACCTTCGGTGGCATCTCGGCTTGCATACACGGGACGATGAAGTTCCTCACCACGTCTCAGACCTTCTGCGCATCCAAGGTCCATGCCCGCGACAATCGTCTGCTTTGCCGCCTGAACGGACAGCGGCGCGTTCGCCGCGATTTTTTCGGCGATCTCTCTTGCCTTCTGGCGCACACCGGCGACCGTGTCCTCAACGTGGTTGATAAAGCCGTGCAGCTTGAGGTCCTCAACCGGAACGGGGTCTCCCGTCATGGCCAGTTCAGCCAGGGTCGAGGCTGGTAGCATCCAAAGCATCGGCACTATCCATGAGGTTCCACGCCCGAACTTCACTTCTGAAATTGCACCTGTGGTGCCGGCCAACCCGATACGGATATCTGCCCCCATGGCAAGCAACATTCCGGCCCCGATGAAGTGCCCTGTCAGTGCCGTGATAATCGGTTTGCGTATTTCCCGCATCCGGCTCTGAAATGGGTCATGCATCTTCGCGAGCGGGTCCTCACCGCTTTCACGAATGGCTTTCATTTCCTTGAGATCCATACCGGCGCAGAAGACACCGCATTCGGCGGCATCAAGCACAACCGCTTTGACGTCGTCACCTCTTTCTATAGAGTCCCAAAGATCTGTTAATCGGTTGGCGACTTCCACAGACACGGCATTGCGGCTGCTCGGCCTATTCAGCCGTATGTAAGCTACCCCATCTTCAATGACGCATTGAACCACTGCGTCTTCATCCAACGCATCAATACCCCGCATGTTTCTGTTTCCTCCTGCCGCGGCACCGGCGAGGCGGCAGATTCCGCCATCTTCGCGCTATTTGAGGAAGCTTATGAAAGGGAATAAACGCGGTCAATGAAAATTCCATCTTGCGGAACACTATTTCGAAATTGTACTAGTTGCGTGTCGGAAAGCTGAAGGCGCCGCCGTTGCTATATGGCGGGGACAGCGTCACAGGACCGCAAACGGGTATCTGACAAAGCCATAACCAATCGGGTGGTGACAGGAGCTGAAAATGGGAAAACAAATCAGAATCGGAGCCGGCTCAGGCTTTTGGGGCGATGCTCTGGATCCCGCCGTTGAACTTATCGAAAGAGGAAACCTCGATTACATCGGGATGGATTATCTCGCGGAACTGACCATGGCGCTGCTGCAGCGCCAAAAGTTGAAAGATCCGAAAACGGGGTACATTCCAGACGTCGTTGACCACCTGCGCGTCCTGCTGCCGCTTGCGCGCAAGCACGGCACCAAGATCGTCTGCAATGGCGGTGGCGCCAATCCCCGCGCCGCGGCAGAGCGCGTTCGGGAAATGGCCGCGGAACTCGGTCTGCATGGTACACGAGTTGCCGTAATCGAAGGCGACGATCTGCTCGCAACGTTGGACGATGTCATTTCCTCCGACACCGATCTGACAAACATGGATACCGGCGAGACCAATCTGGCCGCGATCCGGAACCGCGTGGTAGCGGCCAACGCCTATACCGATAGTTCCGCAATTCAGGCCGCCCTGGCCGACGGCGCGGATGTCGTCATCGCTGGTCGAGTTTCGGACAACGCCCTTTATGTCGGCCCGATCATGCATGAATTCGGATGGTCGTTCGACGAGGAACATGCCGATCGCATCGCGGCGGCCATTACTGTCGGCCACATCGTAGAATGCGCTGCCGCGACGACAGGCGGCATGTCATCGCGTTTCGACGAAATGCCCGACATGGGGCGGGTCGGCTTTCCTATTATCGAGTTCAATGAAGACGCAACCGCCGTGATCACAAAACTCGACGACACCGGTGGCAAGGTCGACCAATTCACCGTTAAGGAACATCTGACCTACGAAATCGGTAACCCGCAGGAATACTTGATGCCCGACGGTGTGGCGGATTTCACGTCGGTAAAGATCGAGGAAATCGGGCCCGACCGTGTCCGGATGTCGAATATGACCGGCCGCCCACGCCCCGAACGGTTGAAACTCGTAATCGGTTATCAGGACGGTTGGGTCGGTGAAGGGATGCTTTTTTTCCCTTGGCCGCGCGCCTTGGAACGGGCGGAAAAAGCGAAGCAAACGATCCAGCAGCGTTTCGAACGGCTCAATCTGAAGGCGGATCAAATCCATTTCGATTTCGTGGGCGTGGATATGTTGCACGGCCACGCGTCACCAAAGCCGGACTACGAACCTGCCGAAATCGGTCTCCGCGTTGCGGTCCATACCGAAGATCGCGCGGAAGCCGAGAAAGTACGGCGCGCCTGTTCCCAGCTTTGGATCATGGGCCCGGGAGGAACGTCCTTTGGGACCCCCTTTAAACCGCGTCCGGTGTTCGGGTTGTGGCCGACCTTGGTGCCGCGTTCCTTTGTCAAACAAACCATGGAAATTCTGGAGGCGTGAGTATGCAGCTCCTTCGCGACATCGCATATGTAAGATCAGGCGATAAAGGCGACGTAATCTCGGTAGGCGTCGTGGCGCGCGCGCCCGAATTCTATCCGGACCTGCTCCGTACACTGACACCGGAAGCCGTGAAAGATCTTTTCGGGGACTGGGTGAAAGGACCTGTCGAAGTCTACCCAATGGACAATATTGAAGCGGTCGTCGTCCTGCTTCGCAACGCCCTGGGTGGCGGCGCGACCAGAACCTTGCGTCTTGACCAAACCGGCAAAGCTTTCGGCAACGGTCTTTTGAGGCTGCCCATAGCGGCAGCGGATTGAATTCGGGAACTTTTGGTATGGAAGCCCTGCCCCCGGAACAGAGAGACGCCGTGCCCGACGCGACTGCTCTCAGCTATGAACATCATCGGGCCGCAGTTGCACAAGCACGCATGGCATCAATTGCTGGCGGTGCGCCGGGGTCCGTCGAACGCCATCATGCACGCGGACAATTGACCGCTCGGGAACGGATTTCCCGACTGTTGGACCCCGGCACTCCATTCATGGAACTGGGGCAACTGGCGGCTTATGGCGTCTACGAGGAAGCGGTGCCTTCCGCAGGGATCGTGACGGGAATAGGCATGGTCAGAGGTCGCCTCGCGGTCGTCATGGCGAATGACGCGACCGTGAAGGGCGGCACCTACTATCCGCTCACCGTAAAAAAAACAGATCCGCGCCCAACAGGTCGCACGGGAGAACGGTCTGCCGTCTATCTATCTTGTCGACTCAGGCGGCGCCTTCCTTCCCTTGCAGGAAGAACTCTTTCCTGACGAGCAGCATTAACCAAGCGGTTCATCATGAATGCCCGGTCGCAGGTCTATTTAGGGTGATGGCCTGAATTGATGGCGATCCCGGGAGCCCGAGGCATTTCCGCTTTCCTCGTCGAGGCAGACACACCTGAACCGACGGTGGATCGACCTGCCAATAAAATGGGACAGAGAGGATCGCTGACAGCCGATGTCTATTTTGACAGCTACCGGATTCCAGCCACCGCGATCATCGGCGGAAAACCTGGACTTGGTTTCAAAACGGCCATGAGGGTCCTTGACCGTGGCCGTCTACATATCTCCGCCATGTGTGTCGCCGCGGCGTCCCGTCTGATCGATGAACCCATTGCCTATGCGTCTGATCGCATTCAGTTCGTCCGTCCTATCGCCGAATTCCAATTGATACAGGCCATGCTGGCCGAAGGCCGAACCGAATACTTATCCGGCGCCTTAATGGTTCGCGATGCGGCACGCCGACGAGATACCAGCGAATCAGTGACGCTCGATGTAAGCTATTGCAAACACTTCCGTTTAGAGATGGTCGGACGGGTGGCCGACCGCGCCGTCCAGATTCATGGCGGTGCGGGATACATCGGGGAGTATCCGGTCGAGCGCTTTTACCGAGGTGTCCTTCTCTTCAGGCTCTACGAAGGAACATCCGAAATCCAGAAACTCATCATCGCGAAACAGATGATCAAATCTGTATGAAATTAACCGTATAGGTTGAGTTCTGAACCATCGCAATTTTTCTTCCCGTCAACCCGACGAAAAATTCTGCGAATTACTCATTCGTAGGACTCGACCATATAAGTGTTAAATTAACGAACTATGTGAAACCTGTCGCCTATTCCCAATCAACTACGCCAGCAATTCACATAGACCCACCGGTTCGTGCACCAACAAACTGTTCGTCGAGGTTGACGCAGGTCCCGAAATCAGATGGAAAGATCGATAGGTAGCCCACCCTTTCGGCCGCCGGGGGTAACGTAGCCCGCGGCGACCGATCGGCGTGAAAACGCTACTGTCCTAGCTTGCCGGATCGAACTTCGAATAGACCTCCTGCAAGAGGAGAGATTCGAACTTCGCGCGGTCGATTTCGCCCTTCGGCACCAGACCGTTCCATTTGGTGAGCTTGGCCTTGAAGGTATCGATCACGCTCTGGGCGTTGGTCACCCCGAAGCCTGACGCCGTTTCGGCGACTGCCGCTTCGTCCTTCTTTCGGAACTCGGCCAAGAGTTGAGCGAAATCGTCGCCCCCCTCCACGACGGCTATTCCGCTGTCCTTGGCCTTGGCGATAGCCGCATCATGACCTTCCAAATACCCCTTGATGACGAGGTCCGCCGTCAGAGCCGGCAGACCCTTCATGATCGCCTGCTTCTGAGCGTCGTCCAGAGACTCCCATGTTCCGGTATTGAAGGCTACCGAGATTGCGTTGGGGAAAGCCCCAAACGGATAGGCCACGATCGACTTTACCGTATCGAAGAGGTTGTACGAACTGATCCAGGCCAGGGGGCCGAGCACGCAGTCGATGTTCCCTCGTTCCAGTGAGGTGACGAGGTCGGCAGGCGCGACTCGTACAGGCGTGGCGCCCATATGGTCGGCTAGGCGTCCGCCCGCACCTGAGACGCGGACCTTCAGGCCCTTAATATCCTCCGCCGTGGCAACCGGCTTGGTGCAGAAGAGCCCTGCGCTCGACGTCGCATAGGACGCGAGGAAGGTGACCCCGTGCTGCTTGAAGTCCTGCCGGCATTCCGGGCAATGGAGGAGCACCGTTTCCAGCGCCGCTCCCGCCCCGGCCAGCGGGTTTTCGACGAAGCCCACCATGTCGAATAGGATGTTGAAGTGCGGCAACTGATTCGGCGCATAGGCTGGGAGCGCGTTGGTAGCATCCGCCAGCCCCTCACCGGTCGCCGTAATCGACGCCTTGTTGTCGAAAAGCTGGGCGCCGGCGACGTGATTGAAGGTGAGGGACCCGTTCGACTCCTTCTCCACCACTGCGAAATAGTTCGGCAGGGCCAGCTTGTTCATCAGATGCGACGGCGGCAGATAGGACGCGAAAGTCAACTCCTTGGCCGAGGCGGTTGCGCAGGACAGGCAGGCGGCGATCAGGCCGGCCACGATGAGGACCGCCCCACGTCCCCGCGAATTGGTTCGGGCCGGCCAGCGCGCCGGTCCTTGTTTCGGTGACACCTCAAATAGGTCTAAGAACATGGTAGCCTCCCTTTGTTGCTAGTTGTTCTTGTAATCGACGAGAAAGAGGGAAATTTCAGGAAATGCGACCAGCAGGCCGCAGACGACAACCTCACAGGCGAGGAACCATGCGGCCCCCCGGAAGATGCGCTCGAGCGGAACGGTGTTTCCCGTGATGCTGTTCAGCACATAAACGTTCAATCCTACCGGCGGTGTGATCATGCCAATCTCAGCAAACTTCACAGTGAGGACGCCGAACCAGATCAGATTTAGCCCTGCCCCCTCGAACATCGGGACGAGCAGAGGCAAGGTCAGGAGCAGCAGCCCCAGCGTATCGAGGAACATCCCAAGGACGAGGAAGAGGACCGCGGAGAATCCGACGATGACCCAGACACTCGGCGACTGCTCGACCATCACTTCAGCCAGGAAAGGAGCGACGCCGGCCTGCGCCATGAAACGCGTAAACAAGACGGCGCCAATGACGATGAAGAAGACGCGTGCGGTCGTGATGACAGTCTCAAGAACGCTATCTGCGAACATTCGAGAGTTGAAAGACCCGTTCAAGACCGAGATCACGATGGCGGAGAATGCACCCAGAGCGCCCGCTTCCGTAGGTGTCGCAATCCCGGCATAGATCACACCGATAACCACCAGCACGAGGAACACAATCGGCCAGATCTCGCCCAGCGCCCGGAACCGCTCCGGCCAGGAAATCATCACCTCTTCCTTCGGCGCGAGAGCGGGATTGAGCCGGCACCGAGCGACGATCATGACGCAATAGACAAATAGCGTCAGAAGCCCCGGTGCGATTCCTGCGATGAAGAGGTCGCCGATCGGCACCTCCGCGAAGATGCCATAAATAATGAAAATCAGGCTCGGCGGGATCATCACCCCCAGAGTACCGCCGGCGGCGACGGATCCGGTCGCGAGGGACTTGTCGTATCCGGCGGAAAGCATCTGGGGAATCGAAATCCGCCCGATCGCCGCCGTCGTCGCGAGGGACGATCCGGACGCCGCCGAGAACCCGGCGCAGGCAAGGTTGGACGCAATTGCTAGGCTGCCGGGAAGGAAGGAGAACCACAGCCGAGCTGCCCGGAACAAGGCGGCACTCAGCCCGCCGTGATTGGCCACCGCTCCCATCAGGATGAACATTGGTATGGCGGAGAGCGAGAAGTGCGCAGCGGTGGAGAACGGCTCGTCCCGCAATGTTGCATAGGCGGCGATCGGCCCGCGGATCATACCTATGCCAATGATCGCGGTTCCTCCCAGGGCGATCCCGATCGGCAGCCTCAAGGCGATGAGTACCAGGGCGACACCGAGGCCGAGGAATCCAATCTCAGTGTTCGACATGATGGTTTCCCGGAATCGACATCATCTCTTTGTGTTTCAACCTCATCGCTCGTCAGTTCCCTCGCCCGGCGCGCCGCACCGACCGGATGGCGCAGACGAGCCGCCAGCCGAAAGCCAAGGCGCATAGGCCCAGCCCGACCGGGACGATCCAGCGGCTTTGCCAGATGTTGATGGTGCCTGCGGCAGTTTCCCAGGCCTCGCCGGACCGGGTTTTCCGGAGCGCCTGTTCCAAGCCCGCGACGAAGGCCAAGGCCAGGGCCGCGGACGAAACGAGTTCCACCCACAACCCCAGCCAACCCGACCAGCGCGGTGTCAGGAGTTGGCTAAAGACCTCGACCTTCACGTGGCTGTTCCTTAGGGTGACCGAGGCGAGCGGAAGCATCGCAATCGTGACCATGTAGAACGAGGCGACGATTTCCATGGTTCCCGGCAGCGGGTAGTTCAGCAGGTACTTGCAGAGCACATCCGCCAGGATATGCAGCATCATGAGAACCAGGGCCGCACCCGAAACGCCCACCAGCAACCGCGCAGGGGCGCTCAAGGGCTTGGGGGCCGCCTTCTCTAGCTCTGCTTCATCCATCGGAGTTCCCACCGTTCATTCCTCGCAAGGTCCGGCCGTCAGGCCGTCTTCGAAACCGGATCGAACCAATCGATTCCGGCCTCCCCGCTTTCCATTCGCGCGATCAACGTGTTCGCTTGTTCCGCAGCGCTGCGAATGATGTCCGCGACCCGTCTTTCGTCAGCAATCTCAAACCTGGATTCCGGAAACACGAAGGCAAGGCTCGCCGGGGGATCGGTATTCAACGGTGCCGCGACGCCGACATTCCCTGTATCGAGTTCACTTCGGGAAAGGGCATACCCTCTGCGGCGGATTCCCTTGATCTCGTCGTAGAAGGAATTCCAATCTTTCGGGAATGCGGAGCTGGCGATCTCCGCCGAGCTAGACTCAAAAAGTTTCCTGAGCATCGCCTTCGGCAACGACGCCAAAATGGACTTCGATGGCGCGCCCAGAAATGTCGGCATGCGACGTCCCCGACCATAAGTCATGGTCAGGTTGTCGGCCCCCCTCTCATGGTGCAGCACGACCACGCGCCCCTGATAAAAACTGCACATCAGCACAACACAATCGAGGCGTTCGCCGAGCGCATGCATTATCGGGCGAACGACGGTAATGTAGGGGTCGGTTTGCCGGATCGTGTAGTCGAGTTCTATGACCTTCCGGCCAAGCGTATAGCCGCCGCCGACACTGGCAAGCAGGCCTGCGGAGGTCAGTTCCTTCAGGTACCGGTACGCCGTCCCCCGGCTATAGGAGAGGCGCGCCATAATCTGCTCCGCCGTCAGCACGGGATCCTCGGGCGTGAACTCATCCAGGATCACCAACATTCTCGTTAGGCTCGACATTGCGAAGACCTCTCCCGCTTTTTCGTTGCCGTCATGATGTCTCCGCCTTTCGACTGAGACCCGCCTCTTCCGTCCAAGGGCAGGCCCCCGGCATCACCTCGTAGTTCCCGGCGATCACTTGCACCGGATGGCGGATTCCCTGGCAGGCCGCCTTCTTCCGCATGGCGCGCGCCTGGGCTCGTCCTTCCTCCGGCATCCAATGCCGTTCATGACCCCAAAGGCTCGGCCCCTCGACGCATTCGCGGGGAGTCCATGTCCTGGGGTCGATCTCTCTGCCACCCCAGCCGTATTCGATCATGAAGGGCGATGGGGTCTTAACGTAGAAGGAGGTCATGAAGTCGTTGCTGTGCCTGCCTAGCGTGACATTCACGCTGCCCCGGTCAATCGCGAGGTCGTAGCCCTGGCCGACATCGTCAAGTGAGAACAGCTCCATCATTAGATGGTGGACGCCGTCCCTGCCTGTTTCGATGATCGCGAGGCTGTGGTGCCGTCCATTGCAGTGAAGGAAATACGCCTTGAAGGGCGACAACATATAGTCGCTGACGCGAAACCCAACAGTGTCGCGGTAAAAGGCGAGCGTCTCTTCCGCTCTGGCCACGGTGAGCACGGCATGCCCCATCCCGAGCGCGCCGGTACGGAAACCTGAGATCGTCCGGCCGGGCTGAAAAGGATCGGCATCGCCCATCAGCCCGTGGAAAGCTTCCACCCGGTTGCCAGATGGGTCCCGGAAAGAAATCAAATCCCGGACATGCCGTATGCCAGCAAAGTCGGAAGACTCCGATGTGACCGGCGTGCCGGCTGCCTCGACCCGCGCAGCCAGAGCGGCCAGACCCCCGGCATCCCCCATGTCCCACGCAAAACAGCAGGTGCCGTCCGGCGCCGACCCATCCACCAGGATGCGCCGCCGTTTGCTGTCCATCCTGAAGCCGAGAAGTGAGGAACTGCGCTCTGCGCAATGCAGTCCGAGCATACTGGTCCCGAAATCCTGCCATTCGGCAAGATTGCGTGACCCAATAACCGCATAACCAAGCGATACGACACTCATCCCTGCAACCTGTCAATTTTTCCATATCCCATATTTTTAAACCTCGCAGTTTTTTTGGACGTTGACAAGCATATTTCTTTTGATAATCTCATATTATCGTATTTTTTAAAATTTTTCCACGGGGGAGGACGCGAATGCCGGACATTGAAGGCGCCACCAAGGCACTCACTGAGGCCCGCTCCGCAGGCAAGGCAATCCCGCCCATTGGAACACGGTTCGGATTGACGACTTCGGAAGATGCCTATCGGGTGCAGGAGCGCATTACCGCCCGCGACCTTGCCGCCGGACGGAGGCTGGCAGGCCGGAAGATAGGCCTGACCTCGAAGGCCGTGCAGGCGCAGCTCGGCGTCGATGAGCCTGACTTCGGCATGATCTGGGCCGATACGGAATTCGCTCCGGAGGATGAGGTGCCCGCTGGCATGTTTGTGCAGCCGCGGGTCGAGGCGGAAGTCGCCTTCCTTTTGGGCCGCGACATCAATGGAGAGGACATTCGACCGTCCAGCATCGTCTCGGCAGTCGACTGCGCCTTCGCGGCTGTCGAGATCGTCGACAGTGCCATCGCGGACTGGAAGATCACGCTGGTCGATACGATCGCGGACAATGCTTCGGCCGGTGGCTACGTCCTCGGCGGCGCTCCCCGGCGGTTGTCGGAGATAGATCTTCGCCTTTGCGGCATGACAATGACCCGGAGCGGCAGCGATGTATCCATCGGCCTCGGCGCCGCCTGCATGGGCAATCCTTTGAACGCCTTGACCTGGCTTGCCCGGAAAATGGCCGATGTCGGACGTCCCTTGAAGACGGGAGACATCGTTCTTTCCGGCGCCCTCGGCCCTATGGTGAGCGCAGATCGGGGAAGCCGCTATCACGTAACAATCGCCGGGTTTCCCCCTTTCTCAATCGGTTTCGCGAAGTAATCCGGCAACAATGGCAGGGGAGAGAGCGCTTGCCCGACGACACACAGACGAGCAGTCCCGAAATCGGCCAGACGCTGAACCTGGACGGGATCGGAATCAACTATCATGACCGCGGAGACGGCCCACCCGTCCTACTGATCCATGGGTCGGGTCCCGGCGTCACCGCCTGGGCGAACTGGCGGCTGACGATCCCGGTTCTGGAACGCCATTTCCGCGTCGTCGCGCCCGACATGGCGGGCTTCGGCTATACTGAAACGACGCAGCCGGTAGCCTGTTCGCTTCCCGATTGGGCGGATCAGCTTCGCACCCTGTTGGACGCCCTTGAGATCGAGCGAACATCAATCGTCGGCAACTCCTTCGGCGGATCGATCGCCCTAGAATTTGCCAAGCGCAATCCGGACCGCTGTGACCGGATCGTCCTGATGGGGGCGGTTGGGACGCCATTCCCCATCACCACCGGATTGGAAGCGGTCTGGGGCTACACGCCGTCGCAAGAAAACATGCAGGAGCTTCTGAAGGTCTTCGTCGCAAACGAGGACTTGGTGTCGGAAGACCTTGTGGAAATGCGCTACAGAGCCAGCATGCGCGCTGGGGTTCAGGAGCGTTTCGCGGCAATTTTTCCAGCACCCCGACAACGCTGGGTCGAGGCCTTGTCCCAGAAGCCCAAAGACCTCGCGGCTATTCGCCAGCGCGTCCTGCTCATCCATGGCGTGCAAGACAAGGTGATCCCCATCGCAGCATCCGAAAAGCTGGAGGCGCAACTTCCGAACGCAACCCTTCTTCCCATCCAGAACTGCGGTCACTGGGTGCAGATCGAACAGGCCGAGATATTCACAGAGGCCCTTCTGAATTTCTTGACAACCTCCGATGCGTCGGGAGACGCCTGATGAGAGACGCCCTGCTGGGACGATGGTCCGTTGTGAGCTGGTACCAGGCCTATGACGATGGCCATGTGGTTTATCCTTTCGGCGAAGATCCGACAGGATTCATCGACTACCAAGACGCCGGGTACATGTGCTGCACCATCGCCAGATCCGGACGCGCCAATTTCGAGACAGGTGGGCAGTGGAATGCCTCAGCGGCCGAAAAGGCTGCGGCCTATGACTCATATCTATCGTATAGTGGGACATTCGATGTTGTGGACGACACCGTCCTGCACCGGGTCCGGTTCGCCATCTACCCCAACTGGGTTGGTACCGTTCAGAAGCGGGTCTTCGATTTGAACGGAGATGCCTTGAACCTGTCCGCCAGGCTGGAAGACGGCACGCCGGAAGCGCGAACGGCTGTCCTGCAATGGATCCGGGCCGATGTCGAAGGAGCTTAACCATGCAATGGAAAGCCGGGGCCCCGAACTGGAGGCCCGCACAATGAGCGGAACCAAGTCCGGGCCCAAGTCCGGGAACTGGACAGAGGTTTGTTCGGTGGCGGAAATTCCCGACGACATGGGTTACCGGCACGAACTGCCGGACGGCAGGGCAATCGCCGCCTTCGCCGTCGACGGCGAATTCTTCGTCATCGACGATCTATGCACCCATGGCGAGGCCTCGCTTTCGGACGGTTTCATCGACGGGTTCGAGATCGAATGCCCGTTCCATGGCGGTCGGTTCGATCTTCGCTCCGGCGAAGCCACCGGCCCGCCGTGCTCGAAACCTGTCGCTGCTTATTCGACTAAGGTGGAAGCCGGGCGACTCTATGTGCGGATCGAGACGGCGGGCACCATGCCTGAAGGAGATTTATGATGGACGGTTCGACACCATTCGGCATTCCCTCCCTTATCAAGAAAGACAGCATCCACAGCGAGGTCTATACCGATCACGAAATCTTCGCGGAGGAAATGAAGGTAATCTTCGAGCGGACCTGGGTTTTTGTCGCCCACGCTTCCGAGGTTCCCAAGCGGGGGGATTATCTGCGGCGGTCCATGGGCGTCGAGCCGGTGATCGTGGTGCGGGGCCGCGACGAGATCCATGTCGTCGCCAATCGCTGCAGCCATCGAGGCAATCTGTTGTGCATGCCCGAGAGGGGAACGAAACGCAGCTTCGCTTGCCAATATCACGGATGGGTCTTCGGCCTGAACGGCGATCTCCTCGACATCCCCTTTCCGGAAGGGTGCGCGGGCTTGGACCGCAGCGAGCGCGGGCTGAAGACGGCGCGTGTCGAGACCTACCGTGGCTTCGTCTTCGCGACGTTCAACCGCGATGCGCCGCCCCTGGAGGAGCATCTTGGTGAGGCACGCGCGGCGCTCGACCGGGCTTGCAACCTTTCGCCCACCGGTGAAGTCGAGATCGGCCGAACCTGGGTCCGCCATCTGTTCAAGGCAAACTGGAAGATGTTGTCAGAGAACGAGGCCGACGGATATCACGTCACCTTCGTCCACGACTCATTTGCCAAGGCGATCAACCGCGAAGGCAAATACGAAAACGTGCTGCAGGGAGAAGAGGACGGAGTCCAGGCTGTCTGCCGCTATCTCGGCAACGGTCATACGGAGCTGGACTATGCGCTAACCTATCGGCACCCGATGGAATGGCTGGGCGTTAAGGAGGATAGGTATCCGGACTACGTCCAGCAGATGGAGGATGCCTATGGCTCGGAAGACGCAGAGGCGATCATGCGCAACGGACCGCCGCACACTTTCATATTCCCCAACCTATTCCTTGCCGAGACGTGCCTGGTGATGATCCAGCCGGTCTCCGTCGGTGAGACGATGAACTGGCATACACCGCTCTACCTGAAGGATGCCCCTGACGCGCTGAACCGGCGGATCCTGAGGCAGGGGGAGGTGGCCTTGGGCCCGTCCGCCTTCCTAACCGCCGACGATGCTGTTATCGCAGAACGCCAATGGCGTGCGGTAAAAGGCTCCCCTGCCTGGCTGGACCTGACGCGCGGGGGAGATCGGGAGACCGTCCGAGACGGTGGCATTCTCCAGTCGCACTATACGGACGAGACCTCCAACCGGGGTTTCTGGCAGCACTACCGGTCGCTTTTCACAGAATAACAATCACGCCGGGAACAGGAAACGAGCAATGGATCAGATCATGCCCGATACAACCGTGACAGAGGCGGAGTACAGAGCGCTCTCGGACTTCGTCTACCTCGAGTGCCAGCTGGCCGACGAAGGACGCTGGGACGAATGGGAAGACCTGCTCGCCGACGACATGCATTATTGGGTGCCGGCGACATTGGACGCCCCGGATCCCGACCGCGACGTCTCGATCATCAACGACAACCGTTCCCGGCTGGCCACGCGCCTCAAGCAGTTGCGGACGGGGACGCGTCTGGCGCAGGCGCCGAAATCCGCGATGCGGCGCCTCATCTCGAATCTGGTCGTGCGGCGCGAGGGCGACGGCGAATACACCGCCGAGGCGAATTTCGTCATCTACGAACTTCAGAGTCAGTCGACCATGACCCTTAACCAATGGCCGGGCCGCGTCATTTATCACCTGAGGAGCAAAGGAGCTGGTTTCGAGATGGCGCGCAAACGGGTTGACCTCGTCGCCGTCGCAGGCGGCATCCCCTCGCTCGGCTTCATCGTTTAACCGCCGTCGGGGGAGGAACCGATCATGCCGGCGATTTCGGCTATTACCGGATGGGGACAAAGCTCGCTGTCACGCCGGCCCGGCCCTTCCGTCGCCGAGCTTGCACGGGACGCCTGTATCGCCGCGGTGGAGCATGCGGGCATGGCATGGTCTGAAATTGACGGCCTGATCCTGGGCCAGAGCGATATCCTCGACCGGTCCGCCCTGACTCTCGCCTTCAGGCATTCCCTCGACCTGGGTGAGCTCAACCTCCTCTGCGTGACCGAGGGAAAAGGGACGACGGTCCTGCAGGCGATTCACCATGCCAGCCTCGCAGTCTCCGCCGGGATGGCGCGAACCGTTCTCTGTGTTTTCTCGGATACCCCAATCCGCGACGAGAAGCAGGCGGGCGATACCTTTGCCCGGCCTTCCAAGATCATGAACCTGCCAGATTGGGAAAACCGATATGGCTGCTTTGGGGCGATCGGGGCCTATGCGCTGGCGGCATCTGCCTATCGGGGGCTCTACGGGTTTGGGGAGGACGCCTACTCGCCCTATGTCATTACATGCCGCAAATGGGCGGCGCTCAACCCGGAAGCCTTTCTGCGCGATGAAATCGATACGACGGCCTATTTCGCGTCGCCCGCAGTCGTGGAACCTTTGCGGCTGCTCGATTGCGCCTATCCCGTGAACGGGGCCGCCGCCTTCGTCATAACCGGGACGGACCGAGCCAAAGCGTCCGCGGGTTCCCCCGTCTTTGTGCATGGCATCGGCCAGGGCCATAACGAGCGTTCCGCCCTGTCGGCTTTGGTCAAGGGGGGACGGACCGGCGCGCAGACGGCCACCAACGGCGCGCTTGCCGGGGCCGGGCTGGACATCTCCAGCATCGACTGCCTTCAGGTCTATGATGCGTTTTCCTTTTCCGGCGTCTTTGCTTTGGAAGATTTCGGCTTTCTTCCTGCCGGCGGAGCAGTGGAATTCATCAGGGCCGGAGAGACTGCGCCGGGCGGCAGCCTGCCGATGAATACGGGTGGCGGGCATCTGTCGTCCTATTATCTCCAGGGTGCGACGCCTTTGATTGAAGCCCTTCGGCAAGCATCAGGCGCGGCGGGCGCTCGACAGGTTCCGAAGCACGATACGGTCTTCATCACCAATTCAGGCGGCTGCCTTGAGTTCCATGCAACCCTGGTCGTCAGCCCGCATCGGAGCCTGTCATGACCGGTACGGCGCCAAGCCCAAGCCAGAAGTTCCTCAACTTCATCGCGGAAGGCCGGCTATGCCTCGCCTATGATGCGGCGAACGGCGCGGTCGTTGATATCGTCGACCTGGACGGATCGTCGGAACGCGCCCTGACTTGGAAACCCGCACTCGGAACGGGAACCGTCGCAGCCGCCGCGGTCTATCGCCGCCGGTATGTCGAAAGCCACGACCCGCCCTACAACGTGGCGATCATCCGGTTGGCGGAAGGGCCGATGCTGCTCTCGACGGTGGAAGGCATTGAGGGAGCGCCAGTGGTTGGAACAAAGGTGCAGGCGGCGTTTGCGAAGGACGGCACGCTGGTTTTCCGGCCCGACTGACGGGCGCTCGTGTACCGGCAAGGAGAAAGTAACAAAGATGGGAAAGAATACGGCGATGGCTCCGGACAGCGCGACGGCCCAAGAACCGGATCGGCCAATGAGAGGAATCGCGGGCGGCTGTCTTGCTGGGGTGCGGGTCGTCGATCTGAGCCGTGTGCTCGCCGGTCCCTATGGGACGATGATTCTGGCCGATCACGGGGCCGATGTCATCAAGATCGAGCCGCCTGGCGGCGACGAGACCCGGCGTTGGGGCCCGCCGTTCGACACGCGGTCGGGAGGATCAAGTTATTTTGTCGGGATCAACAGGAACAAGCGCGCGATTACTCTGAATCTGAAGGAAGAACCGGACAAGGCGAAACTGTTGACCCTGATCGAAGGGGCCGATGTCCTTATCGAAAACTTCAAACCGGGTACGATGGACGGCTGGGGCCTGGGATACGAAACCCTCTCCGAGCGATTTCCCGGTTTGATCTATTGCCGGATTAGCGGCTTCGGCGATGACGGGCCGTATGGCGGGCTCAGCGGCTACGATGCCATCCTTCAGGCCATGTCGGGCCTAATGAGCATTAACGGGACGCCGGAAAGCGGCCCCACCAAGATGGGCAGCCCCATCGTCGACCTCTCGACGGGACTCTACTCCGTCATCGGTATCCTGATGGCCATGTTGGAACGCACCCGGTCTGGCCGCGGGCAGTTCATCGACATGACGCTGTATGACTGCGCGCTCGCCATGCTGCATCCGCAGGCAGCGAACTATCTGATGAGCGGTAAAGTCCCTGGACCGCTTGGCAACACCCATCCGAACCTGGCGCCCTGCGACAAATACACCACCGCGACCGGCGAGATATTCGTCGCCATCGGAAATGACGGCCAGTTTAGAAAATTCGCAAAGGCGATCGGATGCCCGGAAATGGCTGATGACCCGCTCTTCGCCGGGAACAGCGAAAGGGTCGCCAACAAGCAGGCCCTGTTCGACTATGTCCAGGAAATTCTCAAGGACCGAGACGGCGGCGCGATCTGTATGGAACTCCTGAAACAGAGCGTGCCCGCCGGCCCGGTTCAGACAATAGACACCTCGCTGGCCGACGGTCACACGGCGGCGCGGGACATGGTCCTAGAAGCCGACGGGTACCGGGGCATCGGCACGCCGATCAAGTTTTCGAGATCTCAATCCAGTTTACGCCATCTGCCGCCGAGTCAGTCACAAAGCCAGGACGATTTGGAGAACTCAAAGCTTTGGTCCGATGAGTAACGCGGAGCAACGACCACGCAGTCTGATAGCTACTAAAATCTGTCCGAAAATGAGATCTTTTAACGTCCGGTGTCCCCTTCACCCTCAGACTTAAAATGTCAGACTTTACGCCGTGCCCAAACGTCAAACTTGGTGAATTCATTTCCTGCCAATGAATTACAGCGATCCTGCTTCCTGCTCCCACCGCAGATGAGCGGCTCTGCGGTACTCTTTGATGAACGGACTGTGCAGAACAAAAACAATTAATAGAAATCAATTGGTCTTTGGGGAATTTGGGAGCGTTCGGCTGCACAGGACTGCGTAGAGTTGAAATGGGTTTTCCCAAACGGATCTCGGCAAAATTACGCACTACCCTCACACGGCAGAGGTCACTGGTTCAATTCCAGTCGCGCCCGCCATACAACCACCTGAAATGATTTAATTATTCTTTAGGGGCACGACGTATTGGGCAGTGCTCCTGTGGTTCAATTGAACCAATATCGTGATTGTAAAGCGCAAAAACAGGCAAAAGGGAGCACTGCCTATCGCTTCATGCTTTAACGCCGACGAGACATTATCACGATTAGACGTATCGATGCCTCGCCTAGCACGAAGGCAAAATGTCTTCCAATTGGACCGGCAACATGCGTTTCCGCTTCCGGCAACCCCGGACGCGCTGCGGCTGGCTCACGAGCCAAGGGCCGATTGCGACCGATATGACAGCTTGAGGAGAAAGACGGAAGGAAAGATCGCAGGTGCTGGACGCGATGGGCCAGTTAAAGCTCTACGGCATGAGTCGGCTATCTTTCTGAGAGAGACTGCCCCATAACCATGATCGCGGAAAAGTTGGGCGGCAACGTCAAGAAGCCCTTTACGGCCGACAGGGCTTCGGGGTGTTTTGATCTCTTTATTAGTGATCTCTGTGTCTGACATCGTATCCAGCCAATCCCATATACAACTAACGGCAGTGAGGTTAACACTTCCAGAGTGTTAACTTTAAAAACACGGTTGCTCCAGCATCTGCGAAAATATAGACGGGTGACTGAAACTCGCCCACTCGCCTTTGCTGATCTTGTCGTTCGGCCCTCAAGCAATGAGCTGAACCGCTTAAGTTTAAATCGTGAAGCCGCCGCCGCAGATGATGTGCTGTCCCGATATGAAGTTCGATTCGGGTGAGCAGAACAGATAGACCGCCCCGGCGGCCTCTTCTGGAGTGCCGACCCGGCCCAGCGGGATCATCCGCTCCATCTGGGTCAGCAAATCAGGGTTCACGCCAACTTTGATTTCTTTTTCTTCGACCTTGATCGTGTTGTCGCCGTCCGCGCTGCCTTCTGTCAGGCGGGTGCGGATTGGGCCGAATGCCACGGCGTTGACGTTGACCTTGTAGCGACCCCATTCCTTGGCAATCGTCCGGGTGACCCCCAGAATACCTGCCTTGGCGGCGGAATAGTTGATCTGGCCGGCATTGCCGCCGGTCCCCGCGATGGACGAGATGTTGACCACCTTGCGGAACACTTCCTGTCCGGCTGCGGCCTCTTCCTTTGCCTTGGCGCTGATCACCGGCTGCGCGGCGCGCAGGATCCTGAAGGGGGCCGTCAGGTGGAGGTCGATGATCGCCTGCCACTGGTCGTCGGTCATCTTCTGAACGACGCTGTCCCAAGTGTAGCCCGCATTGTTCACGATGATATCGAGCCCGCCGAAGCTGTCTATTCCCGTCTTTATGAACCGTTCGGCGAATCCGTTTTCAGTCACGTTACCGGCACATACCACGGCGTCGGCTCCCATTGCGCTCAACGCCTCAGCGGTTTCATTGGCCGGATCGGCATCGAGATCGTTGATCACCAGCCGCGCCCCTTCCGAGGCCAGTTTGAGAGCGATTTCGCGGCCAATGCCCCGGCCCGAGCCCGAGACCAGCGCCACGCGCCCGTCGAGTTTTCCAGTCATATTAATTCGTCCCGAAAAGCGCTATCAGGCTTTTTCATAAAGCGTGGTGACACAGGCCCCGCCGAGGCCAAGGTTGTGCTGAAGCGCCAGACGCGCGCCATCGACCTGCCGCGCATCGGCCTGGCCGCGAAGCTGCTGAACAAGCTCGGTGCATTGCGCAAGTCCGGTCGCGCCCAGAGGATGCCCCTTTGACAAAAGACCGCCAGACGGGTTGGTCACGTATTTGCCGCCATAGGTGTTGTCGCCATCATCGACAAACTTCGCCGCCTCACCACGCCCGCAAAGGCCAAGCGCCTCATAGGTGATAAGCTCGTTGTGGGCGAAACAGTCGTGCAGTTCGACCACATCCACGTCCTCGGGCCCGATGTCCGCGGCCTCGTAGACCTGATCGGCGGCGCGCTTGGCCATCGAAAAGCCGACCACTTCGCGCATGTCATGGGCTTCGAAGGTTTCCGGTCCGTCCGTCGTCATGGCCTGCGCCGCGATCCGAACCGAACTGTCCAGTCCGTGCTTGTCGGCGAATTCCTTGGAACAAATGATCGCGGCGGCCGCGCCACAGGTTGGCGGACAGGCCATGAGCTTGGTCATGACGCCGGGCCAGACGACCTGGGCGGCCATGACGTCTTCCACCGTCACCTCCTGCCGGAACAGGGCAACCGGATTCTTCGCAGCATGTCGGCTGGCCTTGGCGCGGATTTTTGCGAAGGTTTCCAGGGGGGTGCCGAACTCATCCATATGCGCCTTGCCCGCACCGCCGAAGTACCGCAGCGCCAGCGGGATCTCGGCACTGCCAACCAGTTCGTCAGTTTCTTTGTCGAATGCCGCAAACGGGCTGACCCGGTCATGGAACATCGCACCGATTGCGCCAGGCTGCATCTGTTCGAACCCAAGTGCCAGAGCACATTCGACTGCGCCGCTTTCAACTGCCTGCCGGGCCAGGAACAGGGCGGACGACCCGGTCGAGCAGTTGTTGTTCACATTCAGGACCGGGATGCATGTCATTCCGACATGGTACAGGGCGCGCTGACCGCAGGTGCTGTCGCCATAGACATAGCCCACATAGGCCTGTTGTATTTTTCTATAATCCAATCCCGCGTCCGCCAGAGCGGAACGGGTGGCCGCAGTCGCCATCACATCATAGCTTTGGGATTTGCCGGGTTTTTGAAATGGGACCATCCCGACGCCGGCAACATGGGCTTTGTCTGTCATTTTTCTCTCTCCCAAGTTCGTTCAGGTCACCCTGATCGGTCCGCCAACTTATTTTCTACCATTTGTTAGATTTTAAATCCTAACCTTCGGAAGTGTCAATATCGCCGAGTTGTGACATAGGGTGCTTGCGCTATTTTCTAACATATGCTTGATTTCGGGTCACACGCCCTGACCGGCGGCACAATTCAGGCATTCTGGTCCCAGCGCAACCGCTGACAAGCGTTTGGCACACAGCTTACGAAAGGTGATCGGAATGGGATACTGTTATGAATTTAAAGGATTTATACCCGTTGTGCCCGAGGATACATATGTCCACCCCCAGGCCGTTCTGATCGGAAATGTCATCTTGGGTCATGGATGCTACATCGGCCCCGGAGCAAGCCTGCGGGGCGATTTCGGCAGGATCGTGATCGGGGATGGTGCCAATGTTCAGGACAATTGCATCATCCATTCCTTTCCCGGCCGCGACGCCGTGGTGGAAACCGACGGCCACATTGGCCATGGCGCGATCCTGCACGGTTGCACAGTGGGCCAGAACGCTCTGGTCGGAATGAATTCCGTCATCATGGATGGTGTAGAGCTTGGGGCGGAATCGATTATCGGCGCGCAGGCGTTTTTGCGGGGCGAAACCGTGATTCCGCGGCGTTCGATGGTGGTGGGATCGCCGGCAAAGGTGATCCGCGAGGTCAGCGAAAAAGAAGTCGCGTGGAAAACGCGCGGCACGGCCGAATACCAGCAGCTTGTGCGCGATTGTCTGTCCGGATTGACGCAGGTCAAGCCACTGAAGGCGGTCGAGACCAACCGGCCTAGGATGGCGGCCTCCGACGTTGTCTCGATTCAGGAGGCGCGGCAAAAGCCGTCCTGACCTGTCAGGAGGCCGGCCAGCGGCGGGTGACCGCCGGTTTCAAAAGTGACAAGGCAACAATCCCGGAAGTAGGACGGATACGCCTTGGCTGGCGTGCCTCCCTGTTCCCGGGCCGTTACAGCCGGAATATGCCGTAGTGCGGTTCGTCGATCGGCGCGTTCAGCGAGACGGAAATCGACATGCCGAGCGCGTTGCGTGTGTCCGCGGGGTCGAGTATACCATCGTCCCACAATTCCGAGGTCGAGGTATAAGCCTCGACATCGCGCTTGTATTTTTCCAGAACCGGTTCGCGGATCGCGGCGATTTCTTCTTCGGTCAATTCTTTGCCTTCGCGCTGAAGCTGCCGGATCTTGACGTCAGCCATGGTATTGGCGGCCTGATCCGCACCCATCACGCCGATCTCGGCCTGGGGCCACATGAATAACGTGCGCGCATCCCAGGCCCGCCCGCACATGCCGTAATTGCCTGCCCCGTAAGAGGCATTAGCGATCACGGTGAACTTCGGCACGACCGAGCCACCCTGTGCCATCAGCATTTTGGCGCCGTCCTTGGCGATGCCTCGTTCTTCGTATTCGCGGCCCACCATATAGCCGGTGATGTTCTGGAAAAAGACCAGAGGCGTGCGGTTCTGGTTGCACAACTGCATGAAATGCGCTGCCTTGAGCGAACTGTCGTTGAACAGCACCCCGTTGTTGGCAAGGATGCCGATCTTGTAACCCCAGATATGGGCAAAGCCGCACACCATCGTGGTGCCATAGTCCGGCTGGTATTCGTGAAAGCGTGATCCGTCCACGATCCGGGCCAGAACCTCGCGCATGTCGAACTGGGTTTTCCGGTCTTTTGGAATGATCCCGTAGAGTTCTTTGGGGTCATAGTAAGGCTCTTCATAGGCCGCGGTTTCGATGATCGTTTTCGGCGTGCGCTTCCACTGGCCGACAATCTCGCGGGCCAATGAAAAGGCGTGTTGTTCTGTCGCGGCGCGATAGTCGCCGGTGCCCGATACCGAGGTGTGCATGACCGCGCCGCCAAGCTCCTGAACACCGACCTCTTCGCCGGTGGCCGCTTTGACCAGCGGCGGGCCGCCAAGAAAAATCGCGCCTGTGCCTTCGATGATGATGTTGTAGTCGCTCAGCGTCGGCACATAGGCGCCGCCAGCCGTGCAGTGACCGCCGACCACGGCAATCTGCGGGATATTTGCCTGGCTCAGCTTGACCTGGTTGCGGAACACCCGCCCACCCAGATACCGGTCGGGAAACACCCCGTGCTGCAGCGGCAGGAAACCGCCCGCGCTGTCGCAGATATGGATGACCGGCAGGCGGTTTTCCAAGGCGACATCCAGTAGGCGCACGATCTTTTTCACGGTATGCGGATACCAGGCACCGCCCTTGACGCTGGCATCGTTGGCGTGGATGGCGACCTCGCGGCCTTGCACGATGCCGATCCCCGTAACCACGCCTGCGCCGGGCACCACCCCGTCATATTCACGACAGGCCGCCAGGGTTGAAAATTCCAAAAACGGAGTGCCGGGGTCCAGCAGCAGTTTCAACCGCTCGCGCACGCCCAGTTTGTTCTGGCGGGCAAGGCGGTCGATATCGCGTTGCGGACGTTCGAAACGCGCCGCGTGCTGGCGAGCGTGGAATTCCATCAGCCGTTCAGACATGGCGGCAAAATTTGCCTTGTAGTCGGCGGCATTGGTGTCGATCTGACTTTCAATTCTGCGCATGGTCACTCCTCCTCCGGGGCCAATTGGGCCAGGATGTCTTTCAGACCGAAACTGTCGCCTTCGGCGAATGGCATTTCGGCAACGACCCCGTCGCGCGGCGCCGTCAGTGTGGTTTCCAACTTCATGCTTTCGATCACCAGAAGCGGCTGGCCTTCGTTGACCTGGTCGCCGGGCTTGACCGCAACGGACAAGACAACACCCGGCATCGGCGCGATGACCCGGTCGTCGCTGCTGCCGCTGTCGCTGCCCGCCAAGCGCTCGGCCGGGTCTATACGCCCGATCTCATGGACGCGCCCGTTCATATGCACGAAGGTCGCGTCCGGTCCCACGGCCAGCCGCAATTCCCGAACCTTGCCATTTGCACGCAGCACATGGCCACCCTTTGCCCCGGCGGCTTCCAGCTGACAGTGAATTGCCCCGTCGGGTGTGTTTAGGATGAAGCAGGCCCCGTCATGGACCAGCCAGGTTTCGGTTTCCTCGCCGTTGATTTGTAAAATCCGTCGCATCAATTTCTCCACCCACCCATCTTGCGGTGCATTTCCGATATCTGCATCACGTCGCTTAACAATCGTTCGTCCGACAGGGCCGCCGCCGCCATCAGCAGGTCCGAGACATCTTCGCCCGGCGCGGTCAGCGTTTCGGATTGTTCAGCCAAGAACCCGGTTGAAACGTCGCCCGAGGCAAAATCGGGATGCGCAAGGATTGCATCCAGATAGCCGGTGTTGGTCGTCACCCCCAGAACCACATAGTTCTGCACCGCTTGCCGCGCGCGGGCGATGGCCTGCGCGCGATCCGGGCCATGCACGATCAGCTTGGACAACATCGGGTCGAAGTCGGTCGTTACCTTGCCGCCGTCCAGAATGCCGCTGTCCACACGGATACCCTCGCCCATCGGTTCGTCCAGCAGCAGGATATCCCCGATCGCGGGGCGGAAATCGGTCGTCGCGTCCTCGGCGCAGATGCGCAATTCGATCGAATGGCCGGTCTGCGGGATGTCGGCCTGCGCGGCGCTCAAGCCCTTGCCCGCCGCGATGCGCAGCTGCTCCGCAACCAGATCGAAGCCGGTCACCAGTTCGGTCACCGGATGTTCGACCTGAAGGCGGGTGTTCATTTCCAGGAAATAAAAGGCCCCGTCCCGCGAATAGATGAATTCGACCGTCCCCGCCCCACGGTATTTGACGGCACGGGCGATCCCGGCGGCGGTTTCGCAGATTTCGTCACGTTGTCCGGGGGTCAGCGCCGGTGACGGCGTTTCCTCGATAATCTTCTGGAACCGGCGCTGGATCGAACATTCGCGTTCCCAGAAATGGACCACGTTGCCTTGTCCGTCGCCCATTACCTGCACCTCGATATGGCGCGGGCGCTCGATGTAGCGTTCGACAAACAGACGTCCGTCACCGAAATACCGTTCGCCTTCGCGGCGCGCGGTTTCGATTTCGGTTTCCAGCGTGCTGTCCTCGCGCACAACGCGCATGCCCTTGCCGCCACCGCCGGCTGACGGTTTGATCAGCAGCGGATAGCCAACAGCGCTGGCGCGTTCTACAAAGCTCGCCGGATCGTCATCCTCGATCGCCGAGGGGGCGACGGGAAACCCGCGTTCCTCCACAAAGGCGCGGGCGCGGACCTTGTCCCCCATCAGGTCGATGACCTCGGACGTCGGGCCGACGAAGGTCACACCGGCTTTTTCCAGGGCCGCGACAAAACCGGCATTCTCTGACAGAAAGCCATAGCCGGGATGCACCGCGTCCGCGCCGATCCTTTTGGCGGCTTCGACGATCTGCGAAATATCGAGATAGGCTGCCACCGGCGTCGGGCCGTCGATGGTCACAACCTCATCCGCGATCAGATGGGCAGGCCCCTCTTGTTCCGTGGCGTGGCGCAACACGGCCGTCGCAAGCCCGCGGGCCTTGGCGGTGCGCAACACGCGCGCCGCGATCTCGCCCCGATTTGCGACCAGAAGTTTCGAAATGGTCATGGTGTCGTCCTCTTAGTTCGGGTTCGCGGCATTCAGTCCGTCACGTGCGGCCAGATCGGCTGGCACGGGAATTTCGATATCAAGCAGCATCTGCGCGAACCCTTTGCCCTGCGGGTCTATGCGGACCGAGGCGATGCCGCCACCGCCAAGCGATTCATGCAACAGGAAATTCAGCGAATGGCTTCCAGGCAAGTCGAACCGTTCTACCCTGCCTTCGCAGACATGGGCGAAATAGTCTTTCACCGCCTCTTCGCTGAGAGCCGAGCGGATATATGGCAGGTAGTCCGTCTTGCGCGCGAGGATGCCTATATTGGCGATATCCCCCTTGTCGCCCGAGCGGCCCCAGGCCAGTTCGACGAGGCGGACCTTGACAACGTGCAGACCGGGCTCGCGGCTATCTGCGGGCGGTGCGGCAGGCGGATCAAGGTGGACTGGCGTGGCGGCCACGCTCACGGGCACATCCTTGCCGTCGACCTCGACCGCGACGGGGGTCTCGGCCTTGCTCTGAAGGAAGGAAAATAGACGGACCACCGGCTGCACCTTTGGCCGTCCGGCGAAGAACCCGGTCAGACCCTGCGCGGTCGAAATCGCCATCGGTGCGATTTCGCCGGCAAAGATGTTCAGCGCGGCGCGATCGTCATGGACCGCGCCGATCTTGAGCACCACCTCGCGGGTCCGGGCGCGCGCATTTGCGCCATAGGCCGCCTCGGCCCCCAGCACCTCGACGCTGACCTGCCGAAAATCGCCCATGTTGCGGTCGCGGAAAATCCGGCGACAGCGGGTCAGGATCGCCTCGGCCACACGTTCGGCCTTGGCGGGTGCATCAATCGCGGCCAGTGTCAGGGTAGAGACCGCGCGCCAGCCATCGGCATGGGTCGCCGACACCTTGTAGCTGTCGGTGCGCCCAAGCCCCCTGCCGCCCTTGACCAGCACCTGATCGGGTCCGACCTGCTCCAGGGTGACCCCGGACCAGTCGCAGATCACGTCGGGCAACAGGTAGGCGCGCGGATCCCCGATTTCATAGAGCATCTGCTCTCCGACTGACCCGGGCACGACCAGCCCGCCGGTGTCAGGCGTCTTGGTCATGATGAAACTGCCGTCTTCGGACACCTCGACGATGGGCATGCCCATATTGTCCCAACCCGGCACGTCCTGCCAGTCGGTGAAGTTGCCGCCGGTTCCCTGGGGGCCGCATTCGATCAGGTGGCCGGCCAGCGATCCCTGGCTGAGCTTGTCCCAGTCATCGTCGCTCCAGCCGTATTCATGCATCAGGGGACCAAGCGCGACCGCGCTGTCGGCGCAGCGTCCGGTGATCACGATGTCGGCCCCGGCATCCAGCGCGGCAGCGATGGGGCGGGCACCCAGATAGGCATTCATGCTCCAGATATCATCTGGAAATGCGACACCCGAGAACATTTCCGTCTGACCATTTTTGCGAATTTCATCGGCCCTAGGCAACAGGTCATCGCCCAGCACGACTCCGATGGACAGATCGATCCCGGCCTGGGCGGCGGCTTTGGCAAGCGCATCGCTGCAGCCACGCGGGTTCACACCCCCGGCATTGGCAACGACCTTGATCCCTTTTGCCTTGATATCCGGCAACCAGGGTGCCAGCGCCTTGACGAAGTCCGGCGCATAGCCCGACTCGGGCGCTTTGGCGCGGGCCCGCGCCATCAGCGACATTGTCACCTCTGCCAGATAGTCAAACACCAGATAGTCGATCTCGCCCTTTGAGACCAGTTGACCGATCGCTTCCGGCGTATCGCCCCAGAAGCCCGACGCGCATCCGATGCGCAGCTTTCGTTCCGACATATTCCTCTCCTCCCCGCTTGATCAGCGACCCGTCCATTCAGGTTTGCGCTTCGCAATGAAGGCATCAAAGCCTTCGCGCGCGTCTTCGGTCTGCGCCACACGCGGTAAAAGTGTTTCTGCAAACCGCATTTGCTGCGGATAGGTCATATCCTCCATCGCGTGACAGGCGTATTTTCCCAGCCGGATCGCGCTCGGCGACTGCGCAGCAATCTGGGCAACCAGTTCTGCAACCTTGTCGTCCAACCCCGCGGCATCGGTCACATAGTTGACCAGATTGAACCGCAGGGCTTCCTCGGCCGTCAGAGGAACGCCGCTGATGAACATCTCCATCAGCCTCCGCCGGGGTAACACGCGCATCATGGGTGGCACGATCGTCATGGGAAACAGACCCACCTTTACTTCCGGCGTTCCGATGCGGGCATGATCCGCCATCACAGCCAGATCGCAGGCACAGATGATGCCCGCTCCCGCCCCCATCGCGACGCCATTGATGCGCGCGATCGTTGGCTTTCGGCACGCCTGTATCGTCTCGAACAACCTTCCGGCAAAATGATCCGGGTCCGCCGGATCCTGAACAAACGGGCCGCCATCCACCCCCGCCTTGATGTCGCCCCCGGCACAGAAGGCGCGCTCGCCCTCGCCGGTCAGAACGATCACACGGCAATCGCTGTCCCTCTCGGCAGCACATATGGCGGCCATGATCCCGTCTGCGACCTCACGGTTGAGGGCATTTCGATTATCAGGACGTCGAATCGTGATACGCACTTCTTTGCCGAGCACTTGCGATTGAACAACGCTCTCAGTCATTTCCGAAGCTCCCCCCTGTATTTAGGACACCGCGCTTTCTTACGTCAGGTCGTCAAAAGCTTGGCTTGATCTATTTTCTAACATGTGTTTGATTTTGGTCAACAACGCAAACAACATTTTTAGGGAGGACGATATGACCACTCAAAGTGAGGCCATCGCGGCGCATCTGGAAGCCATCAGAGCGAACTATTCTTTGACTGATGAGCAACGCCAGATTGTCGATCACGTGGATCGGGTGTCGCGCGAGGTGCTACACCCGCTGCAAACGCGTATGGATGACGAGGAATGGTGGCCCGATGATCTGTTCAAGCAGATGGGCGAGCTGGGCCTGCTGGGGATTACCGCGCCGGAGGAGCTAGGCGGATCGGGACAGAACGAGTTCACCCAGGCGCTGGTGTCCGAGGTGATTTCGAAGTGGAATCCGGCTGTGGGCCTCTCACACGGGGCGCATGACAACCTGTGCCTGAATAACCTGCTGCGCAATGGATCCGAAGAGCAGGTGAAGAAATACGTGCCGGGTCTTTGCTCGGGCGAGCTGGTTGGTGCTTTGGGCCTGACCGAACCGGGCGCGGGATCCGATGCGCTTGGGTCCATGGCGACCACCGCGCGCCGCGACGGCGACGAATACATCATCAACGGCTCGAAGATCTATATCACCAACGGACCGATTGCCGATGTGATCCTGCTTTACGCCAAAACCGACAAGTCGAAGGGCGCCAAGGGCATTTCTGCTTTCATCATCGAGACGGACAATCCCGGTTTCAAGATGGCGCAAAAGCTTGACAAGATGGGCTTTCGCGGCTCGCCAACCGGAGAACTGGTGTTTGAGGATTGCCGCGTACCCGCATCCGCCATGGTTGGAATGGAAAACACCGGCGTTTCGGTGGTAATGAGCGGGCTGGACCTGGAGCGTGCTATGGTTGCCTCAGTCTGCGTTGGCATGGCCGAACGCGCGCTGGAACTGGGTCTGGAATACGCCAAGATTCGCGAACAATTCGGCAAGCCGATCGCAAGTTTCCAGATGATGCAGTCGAAACTGGCCGAGATCTACACCGAGGTCGAAACCGCGCGTGCCTTCAGTTATCGTGCGCTGGCCGCCTGTACCGGCCTGCCAAAAGGGGCCGGGGGCCGCGGCGAAATCCACAAGCTGACTGCGGCAGCCTGTCTTTACGCAGGCGAGGCATTCAACAAGGCGGTGACCGAAGCCTGCCATATTCATGGTGGCTCTGGCTACATGCAGGACACCGAGATCAACCGGCTGTTCCGCGCCAACAAATTGTTGGAGATCGGCGCGGGAACAAGCGAAGTCCGAAAGATCATCATTGCCGAAGAACTTTTGCGCGCCTGAGGGGGACGAGACAATGAACAAGCAACTGCGCAACGACACCGCTCAGCCAACACATTTCATGACGGACGAACAGCAGGCCCTGGCCGATCAGGCCGGCAAGTTCTTCATGTCCGAATTCCACCATCTGAATGCGAAAATGGACGATACTGATGACCTGCCGTCTTCGGTTTTCCCCAAGCTGGGCGAAATGGGCTACCTGGGACTGAACGTGCCGCCGGAATTCGGCGGTGCCGGGCTCGATTTTACCTCGGCCTGTATCATCACCGAACAGCTGTCGCGATCCTCTGCGGCCATCGGACTGACCCATGTGGCGCACGACAACCTCTGCGTCAATAATATCTATCGCAACGCCAATGACGAGTTGCGCCGCAAGTACCTGCCAGGTCTGTGCGACGGCACGCTGGTGGGTGCCCTGGGTCTGACCGAACCCGGCGCGGGGTCTGATGCGCTTGGCTCGATGCGAACCACGGCCAAAAAGGATGGCGACGACTACATCCTGAACGGCGCCAAGATTTACATCACCAATGGGCCGATTGCCGATCTGGTGCTGGTCTATGCCAAGACATCGCCCGAAAAAGGGGCCAAGGGCATTTCCGCCTTTATCGTGGAAACCGACACGCCCGGTTTCAAGGTGGCGCAGAAGCTCAACAAGATGGGGTTCCGCGGCTCGCCGACGGGCGAACTGGTCTTCGAAGATTGCCGTGTTCCGGCCAGAAATATAGTCGGCAAGCTGGATGGCGGGGTTGCCGTTACCATGTCGGGACTTGATCTGGAACGTGCCATCGTCTGTTTCAACGCTCTGGGCATTGCGCAGCGGGCGCTGGATATTTCCATCGATTACGCCAAGACACGCCGGCAATTCGGCAAACCGATCGCCAGTTTTCAGATGGTTCAGGCGATGCTGGCCGACATGTATACGCAGATCGAGGCCGCGCGTAGCCTGTCCTTGCGCACCGCTGCCATGTGTGAAGGCCTCGAAGAGGGCGAAGGCGGGCGCGGCGAAATCCACAAGTTCACCGCTGCGGCGATCTACAAGGCCGCTGAGGCGACATCCTTCGTGCTGGACAAAGCTGTCCAGATTCACGGCGGCTCGGGTTACATGCGTGATACAGAAGTGAACCGGCTGTACCGGACCGGTCGCGTGCTTGAGGTCGGCGCAGGCACCCAGGAGGTTCGCAAACTTATCATCTCTGGCGAATTGCTGAAGAACTAGGGGCGGAACATGAGCGAAGCGAAATCAAGGCGTTACGCGTCGGATCTCATGGCGGGCCAGGTTGCCCTGGTCACGGGGTCCGGATCTGGAATGGGCCGGGCGACGGCGATCGAAATGGCCGCTTGCGGGGCCAGGCTTGCGCTGTTCGCGCGCCGCGAAGAGCCGCTGGAAGAGACCGCCGAAATGATCCGGGCGGCGGGGCGCGAGGCCTTTGTCGTGCCCGGAGACACCCGCGACGACGACAGTATCGAAGCTGCGATGGGGCGGATCAAAGACCACTATGGGCAGTTGGATGTTTTGGTGAACAATGCCGGCGGCCAGTATATCGCGGCCGCCCGCGATATCACCAACAAGGGCTTCGAAGCCGTGATCCGCAACAACCTGATCGGGTCTTGGCAGATGACCCGGGCAGCGGCGGATCACTTCATGTACGACAATGGTGGATCGGTTGTGTTTGTCACCGCCATCTCAGCGCGCACCGCGCTTACCGGCTTTACACACACCGTCGCCGCCCGCGCCGGTGTGACGGGCATGATGAAAACGCTGGCCGCCGAATGGGGCGAGTACGGCATCCGGCTGAACTGTGTCGCGCCGGGCACGATCAAGACCGATGCGCTTGGCCGCTATCCGATTCCGCCGGAACAGTGGAAAAAGCTGAACCGCTCGGTGCTAAACCGGATGGGGGCGGCCGAGGACATCGCAGGCACGATCATTTTCCTGGCCTCGAAACTTGGCGGTTTCATCACCGGAGAAGACATTTATGTAGACGGCGGTGAGACCTTGCATATGGGTCATGACGCGCGGGACATGATCAACCCCGCGATGTTCGAGAAACGCGAACGGGGAGATGGCAAGAATGAGTAAACACCCAGTCCTTCTGGAGATTTCCGACAGGATCGCCACGGTTACGCTGAACGACCCCGAGCGGCGCAACCCGGTCACCGGGAACGACATGATCGCTGCCCTTCTGGAGACCTTCGCCAAGGTGCAGGCCGACCCTCAGGTCAGCGTGATGATCCTGACCGGGGCCGACCCGGCCTTTTGTGCCGGCGGGGACATCAAGGAGATGAACGATCCCGAAAGTGTGTTCCGCAAGGAACCGCTTGCGGCGGTGCAGAGCTACGTCGATGGGGTGCAGCAGCTGCCGCTTGCGCTCTACAACATGGATATTCCGACGATCGCCGCAGTCAACGGCCCGGCGGTGGGCGCGGGTTGCGACCTAACCATGATGTGCGACATGCGCATCGCGTCGGAAAAAGCAAAGTTCGGCGAAGTGTTTCTGAATCTCGGAATCATTCCGGGCGATGCGGGCAGCTGGTTCCTGTTGCGTCGTCTGGGCCACCAGAAGGCTGCCGATCTGACCTTCTCGGGACGTATGGTCGAGGCCGAAGAGGCGCTGGAGCTTGGTATAGTGCTTGAACTTGTGCCCCATGGAAAATTGATGGAACGGGCACGCGATCGGGCCGCCGTCATCGCGGCGAAACCCCCGCGTGCGGTGCGCGTCGCCAAGCGTCTGATGCGCAATGCCGAACGGATGGATCTACCGGATTTCCTGAACTCTGCGGCGGCCTATCAGGCGCTCATGCATCAGACCGAAGACCATCACGAGGCGGTTGCTGCGTTCATCGAGAACCGAAAACCCAAGTTCATGGGACGCTAATGGAAAAATCGCATGTCTGATATCTCCAAAAAGAAAATGGAGCAAATCGCGCAGATGTGGAATGCGCGCGGCAAGGGTCTGATAACGCATATGGCGCTTGATATCGAAAAGGTCTCGACCGAAGGGGTTCGGGTTCGGATGCCGTTCAATCCGGACTTTTGCGTCGATGCGGAACAAACGCTGCTCCACGGTGGAATCCTGACGGCTCTTCTGGACAGTGTCTTTGGACTGGCGAACTTTGTCACCATCGAAGGCGTCAGTACCATGGTCACTCTTGACCTCAGAGTCGATTACTTGCGCCCCGCCCGTTCGCGCGCGGATGTCATCGTTCAAGCGCATTGTTTTCGGAAGACCCGCCATATCGCCTTCAATTCCGGCAGCGTTTGGTTCGATGGCCATGAGGATACTGAAATCGCCCGTGGAACCGCTTCGTTTGCATTGACGCGTGGTGGGACCAGGCTGTTTGACGCGATGACAAAGGGAAAAGCCTCGTGATGGATTTACAAACTGTTAATACCCACGTATCCCGAGTGCCGTTCTTCCGATTTCTCAACTTTGAGGTCCGAAGCCTGGATAGCCTCCATGCCGAGACGGAAATGACCTTTGATGACCGCCATATCGGGAACCCGGTCATGGAATACTACCATGGCGGCATAATCGCGAGTTTTATGGAAGCCACAGCCGCTATCGCGGTACAGCCCGATTTCTCCGACGTTCCGGCCAAGCCGATCAACCTGACCGTCGATTACCTCAGACCCGGTGTGAAGGGACCGCTTATTGCGCACGCCAATGTCACGCGCAAGGGCAATAGGATGGCGAGCGTTAGCGTACTGAGCTGGCAGGCGGAACGGGAAAAGGCGGTTGCAGAAGGACTGTATCACTTCCTTCTGGTTTGACAAAGCCAACCACTTTCAGGGCGTGCCTTGTCCCGTGGACGGGGCCGCCTCCCGGTTACAAATTCCTTCCAGTAACAGATTGATGAGCATGCTGGAGAATTCAGGCAGTGATAGATATCCTTCCACCCCTGCCTTGTTCGGGTCGAACCATTCCACCGTCCAGTTTAAGGCGCCCAACATCACTTGGCGCAAGGGGACTATCTTGATATCCGACCGTATGGCGCCGTCGCCCTGAGCCTCACGGAGTATCCGATCCCATAGCTTTCCATATTCGTGACGAATACCCCTGTGCCTCTCCCTTAGATGATGGGGAAGCATTCCATAGCTTCGGATATTCGCCGAGGTGAATTCGCTTGCCTTGAAGAGGAAATCCAGGTGCGCCCAAATTGCAGTTGCTATCCTGGCGTGATGATCGTACGGAGCATCGAATTCCCGAACGGCGGCTTCGACACCTGATAGCAAATCCCTCAGTCCGGCGTTTAGAACTTCGTCAACGATCGCTTCCTTGGAGTTGAAATGGTAATAGACGCTGCCCGCTTTCATACCAGCATCTTCCGCGATCTTTCTCAGAGTCATCGCCTTGTAGCCATTGTCCCTCAGAACGCGCGCTGCGGCCTTTAGAATTTCTGCACGGGTCTTAGCCGCCTTGCCTTCAGGATCCGGGATTTTGACGGGAGTGGCGGGACACAGCTTCAATCCTTCGGTATCCGCCTTGCTATGCAGACACATTCCGTCAAGTAGCAGCTTACTCATTCGCTCCGCGAGGATGCGCACCGGATACTTGTCGATTTTATACCATTCCACAGTCCAGTTCATGGCGCTCAGGATGAACTGGCGAATGACTGTTGTGGATATGTCATCTCGAAGGTGACCGGCGCGCTTGGCGTCATTTAGGAATCTGCCCCAGGCCCCTGCATATGAAACACGCAATTCGCGATGCGGGGCGCGTGTTTCCTCCGACAACATCGGATAGTTCCGAATATTGGCTGACGTGAAGTCGCTGTCGGTCAACAGATAGTCAAGGTGTGTTTCAATCAGCAATTTGAAGGTCTTGCGAAAATCCTCCGAATTTGTCGTTGCCAACCGAACGATTTCACTGACCGTCTTATAAAGTTGACGGACACCAAGTTCCAGAACTTCGCTCAGAATCTGGTCCTTGGAATGGAAATGGTAATAAATGCTGCCGGCCTCAATGCCAGCTTCCTGCGCGATGTCGCGCATCGTCGTCGCGTGATAGCCTTCATACCGAAAAAGTCGCGCGGCCGCAGCGAGTATGGCTTCGCGTGTCCTCTCCGACTTGCTCAGATCGTCATTCACTATCCTGGTAGCTTCCATCTGTCGTGCCATCCATTGTCGATACTTGTCGCAGATGAGGCTATCCATTGCAATAAATCTAACAACTGTTAGACTTCATAAAAGAGAGTCGAATCAAACTCTTTTCAAGGTGCAACGGAAGAGGAGGACCTCCACATGCGAGGGTTGAGTGGAAAACGGGTTGTCGTGACCGGTGGTGGGAGCGGCATTGGTCGAGCGGTTTGCGAACGGTTCGGCGCAGAAGGTGCCGAAGTCGCCGTTTTCGATCTGAATAAAGCCGGAGCGGATGAAACCGCCAAACTAATCATTGAAGCCAGCGGAAAAGCGACGGCATTTCAAGCGGATATTACCAATCGTGCCCAAGTTGACAAGGCCGTTGCCGATTTCGAATCCGGCGGACCGATTGATGTGCTGGTGAACAACGCCGGCTGGGACGTGTTCAAACCGTTTCTCGACACCGATGCCGATCTTTGGAAAAAGATCATAGACATCAATCTTTACGGCCCCCTCAACATGCATCACGCGGTGCTTCCGGTCATGCTCAAAAACGGCGGCGGCCGTGTGGTCAACATCGCGTCTGACGCTGGACGCGTCGGATCATCCGGCGAGGCTGTGTATTCGGCCTGCAAAGGCGGCATTATCTCGTTCACCAAGACCGTAGCGCGCGAACTGGCACGCAAAGGTATTCAATTGAACGCAGTCGCCCCCGGACCGACCGACACCCCTCTGTTCACTCAGTTTGCCGAGGGCGAGGCCGGTCAAAAGATCGCCGAGGGTCTCAAGCGAGCCATCCCGATGAAGCGCCTGGCGCAGCCGACAGATTACCCTGGCATCATCTGTTTTCTGTCGTCCGACGACGCGGGATTCATCACCGGTCAGGTGATTTCGGTTTCGGGTGGCTTGTCCATGCACGGTTGAAACGCTGGCAGCAGCGCCGAACACAAGGCGCTGCTGCCAAACCGTGCCAATAGTTACCTCCCAACTGGCCGCGCCCAATGTGCGGCCCTTTTTTTTGTAGAAAGGTTGCGAATGTTTCAGCCAGGCTATGAAATCCAGCGGACAAGCACGCTGACCGCATTTCTGAAAGACTGTGGCATTGACAGTTCCGAGGAACTCGTCGGCCGCTCGAATGAAGAGCCGGATTGGTTCTGGGGCCGGATCATTGACTATGCCGGGATACGGTTCGCGCGGCCCTACCCCCGGTTGCGAGATATCTCCGAAGGCTCTGAATCGGTCAGTTGGGCCGTCGGGAGTACTTTGAATCTGACGGAAACCTGCCTTGACGCCCGAATTGCCGATGGCCTGGGCGACAAGGTCGCAATCGACTGGGTCCGCGAAGACGGAAGCCGCCGCCGCTGGACCTATTCCGAACTTGCCGCCGAAGCCTCCCGCGTCGCCTCGGCCCTTGCCGCGCGCGGTGTAAGGCCCGGTCAGGCGGTAGGCATCTATATGCCGATGATCCCCGAAATCGAGGCCGCGCTTCTGGGTATTGCCCGGCTGGGCGCGGTTGCGGTGCCGTTGTTTTCCGGTTTTGCGCCTCATGCCATCGTATCGCACCTGAACGACGCGAATGCCGTGGTGGTGCTGACAGCGGATGCCACACCCCGACGGGGCAAGCCGGTCTGGATGGAGGCGAGCCTCGCCCAGGCTTTGACCGACGTGCCATCGGTTCATACCGTGATCAGCGTGCGACGGTCCGGCGGTGCGGTGGCCGATCCCGCCCGCGATCTGGACTGGAGCGAAACCGTGGGCCGCGCCAGTCCGGAGTTTGCCGCCGTTCTGGTCAAGGCCGAAGACACCTTTCTGATCGCCTATACGTCAGGCACAACCGGACGGCCCAAAAGGCGTCGTGCATACCCATCTGGGCGTGCAGGCCAAGGCCACGGCCGATTTCCTGCTTTGCCTCGACATGAAGCGGCATGACCGGCACCTCTGGATGACCGACATGGGGTGGGTCATGGGACCGCTCACCCTTTTTTCGGTGCTCTTGTCCGGTTCGACTCTGGTGCTGGCCGAGGGCGCACCATCAATGCCCGGCGATCCCTTCAGGTTGTTGCGTCTTGCGTCCGAAATGGAGGTCACGCATCTCGGCGTGGCCCCGACCCTGGTACGGCAGTTCATGACGCAGGATACTGAACCTTTGTCGGGCTACGACTTGTCGCCCCTGCGCATTGTCGCCTCGACCGGTGAACCCTGGACCGATGACGCCTGGCTCTGGCAGCTCGATCATATCTGCCGCCGCCGCGCCGTGCCGCTAAACATCTCGGGCGGGACCGAGCTTTTTGGCGCGATCCTGACCTCGACCGTGCTGCACGAGATCAAGCCCGGTGGATTCTCGGCCCAGGCCCTGGGTGTCGGGGCCAAGGTGCTGCGCCAGGACGGCAGCGAAGCCGCGCCAGGCGAGGTCGGCGTACTGGTCGTGACCCAGCCGCCTCTGGGTCTGACCCCCGCCATCTGGGGGGACCGCGATCGCTACCTTGAAACCTACTGGTCCACCTTCCCCGGCCTCTGTCGGCACGGCGACTGGGTGCGCTGCGACCCAGACGGGACATGGTATATCCTGGGCCGGTCGGACGACACGCTGAACATCGCCGGCAAACGCATCGGCCCGCCCGAGATCGAGGCGGCCCTGACCGAAACCGGAGAGGTGGTGGACGCCGCTGCCATCGCGGCACCTGATGACATCAAGGGCGTGGCCGTCGTCTGTGTCTGCGTGGCGGCGCCAAATGTGTCGCCGGACGCGGAGCTCGTGAACCGGCTCAAGGATCGGGTCGGAGAGATCGTCTCGAAACCCTTCCGCCCGCGCGAAATCCACTTTGTCGAGGCGCTGCCCAAGACCCGCAGCATGAAAACCATGCGCCGTGTCGTGAGCGCCGCCTTTCTCGGTGAAGATCCTGGCGATCTGTCGTCGATCAGCAACCCGGAAACCATTCAGCCCATCGCAGACCTGCAAAAGGAAAAGTCATGATCACTGTTTTCGGAGCCACGGGCACGACTGGCGCGCCCCTCGTCGATACGCTTCTGGCAAAAGGCGCGTCCGTGCGCGCTGTCACCAGCGACCCCTCCAAGTTAAATACGCTAAAGGCCAAAGGATGTGAGGCGGTCGCAGCGGATTTCACGGACCCTGCCGCGCTGGCGCGGGCCTGTGACGGGGTAGAAAAGATATACCTGGTCACGCCTGCACATCTGAACATGCGCCAGTGGAAGGCGAACGTGATCGAGGCGGCCAAGGTCGCGGGCGTGCGCCATATCGTTGTGGCCACGGGGCTTGGCGCGTCGCCCAAGGCGGGGCTGACCTTTGGAAAGTGGCATTCCGAAGCCCAGGAGCTGCTGAAGCAAAGCGGCCTTGACTGGACCTTTGTCCAGCCGACCTATTTCATGCAGAACCTGCTGTGGCAGGCCGGGAACATTGCAAAGGACGCCGTGTACTATGACTATCTGGGCGGCCCCGTGGCCTGGATCGACGCCCGCGACATCGCGGATGTCGCCGCCGAGGCTCTGACCACTCCGGGTTACGAAGGCAAGGCTCTTGGTCTGACCGGGCCCGAAGCTCTTACCGGAGAAGATATCGCGGCCCTCCTGTCCGGGGTGACCGGGCGCACTGCCACCTGCACACCCCTGTCGGCCGAAAATGCCAAGGTGGGCATGTTGGCTGGCGGAATGCAGGACGAGGTCGCCGGAGCCATGGTCGAATTGGCTTCCATCGCGCCCAAGGGCTACCTTGCCGGCATCGAGACCACGGTCAGCGACGTGATGGGACGCCCGGCGCGCCGATTTGCCGATTTCGTCACCGAGAACCGGGATGCTTTCGTCAAGTAACCTGATGGCGTCGCCGCTTTATCTCGAACTGGCGCCGCCTGAGGAAGCGGCCAAAAAGATCGCCCATCTGTTCGTGTTCCGTGATACCGGTGTGCTGAGCGGTGGTGGACGCGGGCGGTTCGCAACCGACCTCTTTACCCTTTCGGTAACGCGCGACGACAGCGGCGGCGGGCGCGTATCGCTGGCAGAACCGCGCCCCTATTTTTCACCCCGCCCAAGGCCATTCCAGGGTGTCGTGGCCGGGCTGCGACTGTCGTCACGACCGCAGCGATTTCCCGACTCCATAGGGCTGGACATGCTGGCCTCAGAATTGGCCCGGGTTCAGACCGGTGACGGTGACCTGCCTGCGCTCATCGCGGTGCTTGACGGCCTCACGAAAGGCATGGGCTTTGCCGCACCACCCGGAGCTTACAGCGACCGGACCGAACGTCGAAAGGTGCGGGAGGATACCGGCATGTCGCGGCGGCGGCTTGCGACCTTGCGACGCTTTCGCCAGGCTCATGGGCAGCTCGCGTCACAGAGCCTCCAGCTGAGCGATCTGGCGCTGGACGCCGGATATTGCGATCAATCTCATTTGTCCGCCGCTTGCCGGATCTTCGCCGGCAAACCGCCCGGCGCGTTGCGCGCTCTGTCCGTTCCGCGTCGTTTTGACCTTTCGCTACAAGATACACACCTCAAAGACCGCCTAAGATTGGTCATTGACGAATGAAATCGAAGAGGAAGACCCGCTATGACGCACGCGTGCGCAACAGTTTCGATCGCCAGAAAGTGATGAGCACGTTGGGGATTAGCATTGCCGAGTTGTCCCCGGCCGCATCGTTCTGAAAATGGCACATCAGGTTGCACTGACCCTGCAGCATGGGTTTTTGCATGCCGGAATCGTGTCGACAGCGCTGGACAGCGCCTGCGGATACGCGGTCTTTTCGCTCATGCCCGCAGAAGCGGCCGTTTTGGCGGCCGAATTCAAGATCAACCCGCTCAATCCGGCGGACGGTTTCGTTTCGTCGCTGACGTGGTGAGACCAGGCAGGACGCTGACCATTTGCGAGGCGCGTGCCTATGCAGTGAAGGGGCAGGATGAAAAGCTCGTCGCAACGATGACCGGAACACTTATGGCCCTGGTGGGGCGAACGGGCGTGGCGGGGTGACGATCGGACCGGGGCGCAAACTAATCCGCGAGCCGGGCTTCGAGGATATGCCGCTGGACCTTTCCGCTGGTCGATCTGGGAAAATCCTCGAACGCGATGAAAAGAAACTCGCGCGGCCGTTTGTAGCCTGCGAGGTTTTCGCGGCACAAATTCATCAGCGCCTCGGCATCCGGCCCGTCCTTGCTGCAGGCGACAAAGGCCACCGGACTTTCGCCCCATTTCACGTCGAATGCCCGCACTACCGCGGCATCAACCACACCGGGATGAGATAGAAGCACACGCTCGATTTCCACAGGATAGACGTTCTCGCCGCCCGTCTTAATCAAGTATTTCGCCCGATCCACAAAGTCGACGGTGCCGTCCGCATTGCGCCGGAACAGATCGCCCATGTGGAAAAAGCCGTTGCGAAAGTCACGGGCGTTGGTGTCGTCGGCGTTCCAGTATCCGGAAAACAGCGTCGGACCCCGAAGCGCCATTTCGCCCGGCGTTCCATCGGGGACTTCGCGGTCGTCAGGATCGACCAGCCGCACCTCGCAAAAGGCGCTGATGCGCTTGGACAGCCGGTCCGGGGTCACACCCGGCGCGATCAGATCGGCGGTTCCCGGCGGCAGGCCGGTTTCGGTCGCCCCGAAGGAATTCAGATAGGGCGTATCCAGAAGACCGGTCAGTTCCGCGATATGATGCGGCGGCACCAGATCGGCCATTGCGCCGCAAACCTTGATCGCCTTCAGCGGCAAAGGGTTGGCGCGCCGTTCGTCAATAAAGGCCTCCAGCGCACCGGGCATCATCACGAACCAGCCGATCCGGTGGCGCGACAACGCCTGATTGATGACGGTGGGCTGCAAACCGTCAACCATCACCACGGTTCCACCCCGCAGGATCGTTGCCAACGCATGATCGGTCGAGGCCATGTGGAACATCGGCGCCCAGGCGATGAACCCGTCGCCGGGATCCAGCGCCAGCTGCGCCGCAAAAACCATGGATCGGGCGATATGCGCGCGGTGGCTGATAAGCGCCCCCTTGGGCAGGCCCGTGGTCCCCGAGGTATAAAGGATCGTCAGACCGGCCTCGGGGTCGTCAACCATGGTTCCGGTGCGCGGGTCCGGCCCGGCCCCGGCAATAGCCGTTTCCAGATCCTGCCCGATGGTCAGACAGGGCGTTGCCGCGACGGCCAGGTAAGCTTCTGAAAGATCCGGTTCGACGACCGCGAGAACCGGCGCGACCAGATCTATGCAATGCCGCAGTTCATCGGGGGCAAGCCGCCAGTTCAGACAGGCGACGATCGCGCCGATTCCCGCCGCGGCCAGTTCGACCTCCAGGTATTCCGAGCGGTTGTGCGACAGGATCGCAATCCTGTCGCCCGGTGCAACGCCCCTGGCCAGAAAGACGGCAGCCAGACGATCGACCCGCTCCAGCAGTTCGCCATAGGTCAGTTTCTTGCTGCCGTCCTCGATGGCCAGGGCCCGGGCGCAGTCATGTGCGCGGGTTCGAAAGATCGAATACAGATCAGCGCGCCCCGCGCGGATGACGTCGGTCAGCATGGTTTCCCCCTTGCTCGGGCTTCGGTTCAGAGACCCTGCGCCAGGCGCACGCCCTCATCGATGGCGCGCAGCGCATCCAGTTCGGCGGCCTCCTTTGCCCCGCCGATCATCGTAACCGGGACGCCGCGCGCGGCAAGCTCTTGGGCCAGGGCCCGTTCCGGTTCCTGACCGGTGCACAGCACAATTGTATCGGCCGCGATGACCTTTGGCATTCCGTCCGCGACGATATGCAGCCCCGCATCGTCGATATGTTCATAGGTCACGCCGCCTATTGCCTCGACCCCATGTTTGCGCAGCGCGTTGCGCAGGATCCACCCTGTCGAAACACCAAGCCCCGTACCCGGTTTCGCTGTTTTGCGCTGCAGCATGACGACCTTGCGGCGCGACGGTTTCGGTGCCAGAGGGTCGCCCGCCAGGGCGCCCGAGGAGACAAATTCGGGGTCTACACCCCAGGTTTCGCAAAAGGCATCGGTGTTGGCGGGCCCGGCGGGTTCGGTCACCAGGAACTCGGCCACATCATGACCGATGCCCCCCGCCCCCATCACCACGACACGGTCGCCCGGCTCGCGGTCGCCGGACAGAATTTCAGCATAGGTCGCGACGCTGGGATGGTCGATACCCGGCAGGTCAGGAATGCGCGGCGTGACCCCGGTGGCGATGACCACATGGTCAAATCCGTCAAGATCGCTCGCCTCTGCCCGCTGTCCCAGACGCTGCGTGACCCCGTGTTTCTGCATCTGACCGGCATAATACCGCAGAGTTTCGTCGAATTCGTCCTTCCCTGGTGCGGCGCGGGCCAGATTCAGCTGACCGCCCAATTTGTCCTGCGCTTCGAACAGGGTGACATCGTGGCCCAGCCGCGCCGCCTCGGCGGCTGTGGCCATGCCAGCGGCACCACCGCCGACGACGGCCACTTTCCTTGGCGCATCGGTTGGCGTGTCCCGGAATTCGGTTTCGCGCCCAGCCCTCGGATTGACTAGACATCCGACCGACCGGTCCGAAAAGATGAAATCTAGGCAGGCCTGGTTGCAGGCAATGCAAGTGTTGATTTCTTCCCAGCGGCCCTCACGCGCCTTACTCACGAAATGCGGATCGGCCAGAAACGGTCGCGCCATCGAGATCATGTCCGCATCGCCAGAGGCAAGTATGTCTTCAGCAAGCTGGGGTGTGTTGATCCGGTTCGAAGCAACCACCGGGATCGACACGGCCGCTTTCACGTTCGCTGCCGCCTTGCGCCAGGCACCGCGCGGCACCGGATAGGCAATCGTCGGCACGCGGGCCTCGTGCCAGCCGATGCCGGTGTTCAGAATATCCGCACCTGCGGCCTCGATCTTGCGGGCCAGTGCGGCAATTTCATCGGCTGGCGCGCCGCCCTCGACCAGATCGGCCGCCGAAATCCGGTAGATGACCAGAAAGTCGGGCCCACAGCTTTCGCGCACCGCGCGCACGATCTCGACGGGGAACCGGTGGCGGTTCCCGGCGTTACCGCCCCAGTCGTCTTCGCGCTTGTTGGTTTGCGTAACGGTGAACTCGTTGATGAGGTATCCCTCGGACCCCATGATCTCGACGCCATCGAAGCCTGCAGCCTGCGCATTGGCGGCTGCCACGGCAAAATCCTCGATGGTACGGAGAATGTCAGCTTCGGTCATTTCACGCGGGATAAAACGGTTGATCGGGGCCCGGATCGGCGACGGGGCCACACACCCTTCGATCTTGGCATAGCGCCCGGCGTGGAGGAGTTGCGCGCAGATCAGGCTGCCTTCGGCCTGCACCGCCTCGCAGATCGGGCCCAGGCTAAGCGCTTCTTCCAGGTCATCGATTCGCGGACCTTCTGGATCGAATATGCCCTCGGCATTGGGCGAAAACCCGCCTGTAACCAGAATCGCCGCCTCCCCCCGCGCACGCTCGGCGTAAAACGCGATCTGTTTGGCTATGCCGTCAGGCTCGGTTTCCAACCGCGTGTGCATCGACCCCATGATGACACGATTTCGCAATGTATGTTGCCCTGCGCGGATGGACGAGAGCATGGTTGCAAAGCTTCCCGCTGGTCCATTTTCCATTTGGTCTTCCTCCACAAAACTGCGCTTGATCTACATTCTAACATCTGTTAGATTTTTGGAAAGAAGATTCTCATTCATGGGGAGGGGCACCAATGCAATTCCAACCAACAGACGACCAAAAAGCGTTTCGTGAAACCGCCAAGCGCTTCGCAACTGAAAAGCTTTCGTCCACATATCAAGAACGCGCCAACGGCCATACTTTCGACCGTGCGCTGATCAAGGAGATGGGCGCACTGGGGCTGATCGGGGCCGATCTGCCCGAGGAATTCGGGGGACTCGGCGAAAGCTCTGTCACGTCAGGGCTGATCGTCGAAGAGATCGCCTATGCCGATTTCAACGCAAGTTATGTGCAGCTCCTGGGCTCTCTTATGGGCGGAATGGTTGCCAAACATGCCTCCAAGGACATCGCGTCGGAATGGGTGCCCAAGGTTGTTTCGGGTGATGCTGTCATTGGTCTGGGCCTGACAGAGCCGCGCGGCGGGTCGGATGCGGCGAACCTGTCTCTGAAGGCCGAGAAATCCGGCAACGGCTGGCGACTGAACGGTGAAAAGACCTCCATGAGTTTTGCCAGCCAGGCGGATGCGGCGGTCGTCTTTGCCCGTACCGGCGATCCTAATGGCGGCTCGCGCGGGGTCAGCGCCTTTTTTGTCGATCTGAACCAGGAAGGCATCAAACGCACCCATTTTGACGACATCGGCACCAAGCCTGTCGGGCGCGGGTCGGTGTTCTTTGACGATGTTTTCGTACCGGCCGAAAACATGATGGCGGAACAGAACCGCGCCTTTGGCACGATCATGGCGGGGTTCGACTATTCCCGCGCCTTGATCGGACTGGAGTGTCTGGGGGCCGCGCAGGCGTCGGTGGATGAAACCTGGGCCTACGTTCAAGAACGCGAGGCATTCGGGGCCCCGATCGTGCAGTATCAGGGTGTTAGCTTTCCCTTGGCCGAGGCCGAAACCCAACTGACCATGATGCGCCAGCTTTGCTATTACACGCTGGACCTGCGCGACCGTGGCCTGCCCCACACCTCTCAGGCCGCCATGTGCAAATGGTACCTGCCCAAAACCGCCTGCGAGATCCTGCACCAGTGTCTGATCCTGCACGGACATTACGGCTACACCACCGACCTGCCCCACCACCAGCGTTACAACGATGTGCTTGGTCTACAGATCGGTGACGGAACCGCACAGATCCAGAAGCTAGTGATCGCCCGCGAAAAGGTCGGGCGGATGGCACTGCAGTATGACAAGAAGGCGAAGGGAACCGAGAAATGAGCGACCCTATCCTCGTCATTTCCGAGGGCAACACCGGCATCATCGAACTGGCCCGCCCCGAGAAATTCAATTGCCTGTCACTTGACGTGCATAAGCGCATTTCTGCTGCGCGGTCGGAATTCGAGGCGAACCCGGATTTCCGGGCGATCCTCATCCGGGCGCAAGGCAAGAACTTTTGCACCGGTGCCGATCTGGTGGAAGTGAAAGGTAAATTGAACGATCCCACCGCGCTGGACCAATTCATCGCCTTTGGCATGGAAAACCTGCGTGCGCTCGAAACCTCCTCCCTCCCTGTCGTAGTCGCAGTGCAGGGGTTGTGTCTGGCCGGCGGGATCGAACTGATACTGGCCTGCGACGTGTGTTTCGCCGCCGAAAGCGCCCAGTTTGGCGATCAGCATGCGCAATTCGGGCTGATTCCCGGTTGGGGTGGCTCGCAGCGGCTGACACGGTTGATGGGGCAGCGCAGGGCGCTCGACCTGATGTTCTCGGCCCGCTGGCTCAAGCCGGACGAGGCCAAAGAGGCCGGATTGGTCAACTACATCGTGCCGGATGCGGACCTGCACAAGTCCGCGCTGGAATACTGCGAGAAAATCGCCACCCGTTCACGTCCCGGCATCGCCGAGATGAAGCGGTTGGCGCGCGAAGGCGCGGACCTTGGTATCGACCAGCAGATGCGGCTTGAGCGCGATGCCGCGGTGCGTGCACTGCCCAGCGATGACGTGGCCGAGGGCCTCGACGCATTCGAGAACCGGCGCGCCCCCAGATTCAGGGCCTGAGGACAGAACATGGATTTCACTTTGAACGACGAACAACGCCAGATTTACGAGTATGGCGGCCAGCTGGCGCAGAAGTTCGACAACGATTACTGGCTGAGACACGCGCGCAAGCACGAGTTTCCGCACGAAATGTTCCGCCAGATCGCCGATGACGGCTTCCTCGGCATCATGGTGCCCGAGGAATATGGCGGCGCGGGCCTTGGCATGACCGAAATGGCCCTTTTCATGGAAGGCACCGCCAATCACGGCATTCCGCTTTTGATGATGGTGGTCGGGCCAACCATGTCGCTCGCCCATATCGCCAGCCACGGGAGCGAATTCCACAAGAAAGAGCTGCTGCCGGCCGCCTGCCGCGGTGATATCCAGTTCTGTTTCGCGATCACCGAACCGGGGGCCGGGTCGAACACGATGAAGGCCACTACGCTGGCCAAGCGTCGGGGCAACCGGTTCAGCCTGTCGGGCGAAAAGACCTTTATCACCGGGGCCGAAGTGGCCGACTACTGCCTCGTGGTGGCGCGGACCAAACCGCATACCGAGGTCAGCCGCAAGACCGACGGCTTTACCCTGTTTGCCGTCGACCTGAAGAAAAAATGCGTCGACAAGCAGCGGGTGAAGATCTCCATCCCCCTGCCCGAGGAACAGTGGACCCTGTTCTTTGACGAGGTGGATCTCGGCCCCGAGGATGTGGTCGGCGAGGTGGACGAAGGGTTCTCGATCCTGTTCGACAGCCTCAACCCCGAGCGTATCATCCTGGCCGCCCTGTGCTGCGGCATCGGCCGGTTCGCCCTGAACAAGGGCGTGGCCTATGCCTCCGAGCGCAATGTATTCGGCCAACCCATCGGTGCGCACCAGGGCGTGCAGCACCCGATGGCCAAGGCGCACACAGCGGTCGAGATGGCCAGCCTGATGACCCGTCGCGCGGCATGGGAGTTTGACAACAAACTGCCGGCAGGGGCGTCGTCAAACATGGCAAAATACGCCGCCGCCGAAGCCGGGATCGAAGCGGTAGACGCCGCGCTGCAGGCGCATGGCGGATCGGGCTTCACCGAGGATACAGGACTATACGAGATGTACCCGCTGGTGCGCTTGTTGCGCACGGCGCCCGTGAACCGCGAGCTGTGCCTCAGCTTCATCGGCGAAAAGGTCATGGGTCTGCCGCGGTCTTATTGATCGCTCAGCCCGACATGGAGAACGACATGCAATTTGGAATGCGCTTCCGGCGGGAGGATGCCGCCGACAAGGTAAATGATCGCTTCTGGCACACGATCGAGGGCACACCGCTCGACGAGGTGCGCCGTATTCAGGAAGAGCGGCTGCACGATCAGATGGCGTATCTCAAGGCGAACTCGACCTTCTATCAGGAAAAGTTCGCCGAGGCCGGTGTGGAATTCGACGATATCCGCACCATCGAAGACTTGCAAAAACTGCCCTATACCTACAAGACCGAGATCCGCGAAAGCCTCGCCGCCGAGCCGCCCTTTGGCAAGCACCGTGCCGCGCCCATGTCGGAAATCATCCAGATGCAGGCCTCGTCGGGGACGACCGGCAGCCCCTCATATGTGGCTCTGACAGAATCCGACGCCGAGATGTGGCACGAGATGACAGCACGCTGTTTCTTTGCCAATGGCGTGCGTCCCGGCGATATGGTGCTGCACGCATTTTCGCTCGCCAAGGGCTTTGTCGGCGGCATCCCCGTGATGCAGGGATTGCAGTACATGGGCACGATCGATGTGCCGGTGGGCGCCGATGGCGGTGCGGAACGGCTGCTGCGCGCCTGCGCCGACACCCGCCCGCGTTGCGTGGTCGGCGCCCCAAACTTTGTGCTGCACCTGGCCGAAAAAGCTCTCGAGGTACTTGGCTGCAAGGCCAGCGAACTGGGTATCGAGCGCGTGATCGTCGGCGGAGAGCCCGGCGGCGGCATTCCCGCAATCCGCGCCAAGATCGAGGCCGCCTGGGGTGCGAAATGCACCGAAATGCTGGGCGGCACCGATCTGGGCGTGACATACTGGGCCGAATGCGACGCCCAGACGGGGATGCATATGGTCAACATGGACTATATCATCACCGAATTGCTCGACCCTGACAGCGGCGAAATCATCCCCTGGAAAAAAGGCGCAGAAGGCGAGATGGTCTATACCGCGCTCGGCCGCCAGGCGAGCCCGCTCGTGCGGTTCCGGTCAGGCGATTATATCGAAGTGATCGATACCGAATGCTCCTGTGGCCGCACCGGACCGAAGATCCGCTGCACCGGCCGCACCGACGACATGCTGATCGTGCGCGGGGCCAATGTCTTCCCGTCGGCGATCAACAGCATCATTACCGAAATGGTGCCGGACACCAACGGCGTCATGCGCATCGTGGCCGATTTCGAAGGCCACACCACGCAGGGCGCGCTGACGGTGATTGTCGAACGCGGCCCCGATCGCGATCTGGCCGATGACGTCACCCTCAAAAAGAAAATCGAACAGCGGCTGCGCGACTCCTTGGTCTTCAAGGCCGACGTTCACCTCGTTGCGGCCGACACTTTTGAAAAACCCGGCGTCGCAAAGGTCGCCTTCGTTCTCAGGAAATATCCAGACCTGCCATGACTAAAATGAAATCCCTTCTCGACACTGCGTCGAACGACTTCCGCGCCAACGAAGCGTCTTACCGCGAAAAGGTCGATGAATTGCATGCCCTTCGGCTCACACAGCGCGTCGGCGGCCCCGAAAAGGCGCGCAAACGTCATGTGGACAAAGGCAAAATCCTGCCGCGCGAACGGATCGAACGGCTGATCGACCCGGGCACGCCCTTTCTGGAACTCGGCGAGCTGGCCGGGTTGAACAAGTATGACGGCGTGCCACCGGGCGCGGGCATCATCACGGGCATCGGTGTGATCGAAGGCCGTCAGTGCATGATCATCGCCAATGATGCCACCGTAAAGGGCGGCACCTATTTCGGCATGACTTCCCGCAAGCATGTGCGCGCACAGAAGATCGCATGGAAGAACCGTCTGCCCGTCATCACCCTCGTGGACTCCGGCGGCGCCTTCCTGCCGGATCAGGAAAACATCTTTCCCGACGAAGGCCAGTTCGGTTCCATCTTTCACCAACAGGTTGGCATGTCCGGCGATGGTGTGCCGCAAATCGCCGTGGTCATGGGGCCCTGCACCGCGGGTGGTGCCTATATCCCCGCGCTCTGCGACGAGGTGGTCATCGTGCGCGGCCAGGGCTTCATGTACCTGGGCGGACCAGAGCTGACCTTTGCCGCGACCGGCGAAAAAGTGGATGCCGAGACATTGGGCGGCGGCAAGATGCATTGTTCTGTCTCCGGCGTGACCGACCATCTGGCCGAGGACGACGCCCACGCTTTGGCCATCACCCGCGATATCGTCCGACACCTGGGCCAAAAGCCCCTGCCCCGCAAGACGCCGGAAACGCCGCGTGAACCTGCCTATCCGGTCGAGGAAATATATGGTCTCGTCAGCCGCGACCCCAAGGTGCCGACCGACAACCGCGAGATCGTCGCCCGGCTTGTGGATGACAGCGATTTTCACGAATTCAAGCCGCTTTATGGCGACACGATCATGACCGGCTGGGGGCGCATCCACGGCCACGAGGTCGGGATCATCGCCAATACAGGCGTGCTTTTCGTCGAAGCCGCGCTGAAGGCGACGCATTTCATCAATCTCTGCGTCCAGCGTGATATTCCGCTGCTGTTCCTGGCCGATGTGAACGGCTTCATGGTGGGCCGCGAGGTCGAGCAGATGGGCATTGCCAAGGCCGGCGCCAAGATGATCACGGCCATGTCTTCGGCCCGGGTGCCGAAATTCACCATTATCACCGGCGGCTCCTATGGGGCGGGATACCTGGCCATGCTGGGCCGCCCGTTCCAGCCAGACGCGATGTTCGCCTGGCCAACGGGCCGCTCCGCGATCATGGGGCCGGAACAGGCCGCCAGCGTACTTGCTCAGGTTCGCGCGCAGATCAACGAACGCGAAGGCAAAAGCTGGACCCCCGAGGAGGAGGAAGCCTTCAAGGCACCGATCCGCAAGGAATACGAGGATTTTCAAGGAGCCTATAATTTCGCTTCCAACCTTTGGATCGACAGCGTGATCGAGCCCTGTGAGACCCGTGACGTCATGGCGCTGATGCTGGATGTGACATCGCGCAGACCCAAGGTCAATACCAACTTCGGCGTGTTCAGGATGTGAGGAGCGAACCGTGAAAATCAAAACGCTTCTGATCGCCAACCGCGGTGAAATTGCCTGCCGGATCGCGCGCACTGCGCGGGCCAGCGGTATCATTCCCGTCGGCGTGCATTCGCAGGCCGACGCCAATGCCCTGCATGTCCGCGAGATTGGCAAATCTGTCTGTATCGGCGCCGGACCTGCTTCGGAAAGCTATCTGAAAATCGACGCGGTGATTGCCGCCGCGCAATCGGTGGGCGCGGATGCGATCCATCCCGGTTATGGCTTTCTGGCCGAAAACCCCGATTTTGCGCGTGCGGTCGAAGCCGCCGGCATGATCTTCATGGGGCCGACGCCGGAAACGCTTGAACGTTTCGGCGACAAGGCAAGCGCCAAAGAGGCCGCCGTGGCGGCCAGCGTCCCGGTGATTTCGGGCGCCGAAGGTGCGCGGTCCGATCCCGAGCAGATTGCCGAGGAGGTGCGCCAAATGGGCCTGCCGGTGCTGCTCAAGGCTGTCGGCGGCGGAGGCGGGCGAGGACAACGACTCGTCACCGACGAAACCTCGCTGGTCGAGGACATTGAAGGCGCGCTGCGCGAAGCAAAATCCACCTTCGGTTCCGAAGGGCTGCTGTTGGAGCGTTTCCTGCCCGAGGCGCGCCATGTCGAAGTGCAGATCGCAGGTGACGGCAAGGGCCATGTGGTGCACCTGTTCGAACGTGATTGCACGCTTCAGCGCCGCCACCAGAAGGTCATCGAAGAAGCCCCGGCCTGGGGATTTTCCCGGACGCTTATGGACGACATCGCCCGCGACGCGGTGCGCCTTGGTGAAACTCTGGACTATCGCGGGCTGGGCACGGTCGAGTTTCTGGTCGCGGGGGACGAGTATTTCTTCCTTGAGGTGAACCCGCGCATTCAGGTGGAACATCCCGTCACCGAAGCGATCACCGGGCTGGACCTTGTCGCGCTTCACCTGCGCATTGCCGAAGGCGCGGGCCTTGGACTGGTACAGGATAACCTCAAGATCAATGGACACGCGGTCGAGGCGCGGCTTTACGCCGAAGATCCGGCGATGCAATTCGCCCCGTCGACGGGTACGCTCACCACTCTCAGCTTGCCATCGGGCCTGCGTATCGACAGCGGCGTCGAGGAAGGCGATGCCGTCACGCCCTATTACGACCCGATGATCGCCAAGCTGATCGTGCACGCGCCCGACCGGGAAACCGCATTGGCACGTCTGGCCACGGCGCTTGATCATGTCGCGGTCGAAGGTGTCCAAACCAATCGCGCCTTTCTGACTGCGCTGGCGCGAAACCATGAATTCGAACGGATGCAGGTGCATACCCGCTGGATCGACGGCAGGCTCGACGAGCTGACACAGGCAACCGCCCTAGTCCGCCCCGATCTGTGGAAAGCAACCGCTGCCATTCTATTCGTGACCCAGTCGCGCAGCGACACAAACGCCAATCCCTGGACCAACCGTGATGCCTTTACTGGCTGGCGGCTTGGACTGGGCGGCGATGCGATTGAAGCGGGGCAGCGCGTGACTCTTACCGATTCTGACGAGGTATCCGAGGAACTGCGCGTCAGTCCTGTCAAACCGGGTGCCAGATACACCGTCTATTCGGAAAACGGCGAGGCGCTGACACTGTCGGCACGCGCAATCACGCCGGGCCGTTGGCGCCTGAACGAGGGTGAAACTGTCCACCTGATCGAGGCACGTCTGCACGCCGGCGTGATCGAACTGGACACGCCCGAAGGCCGCCTGGTCTTCCGCCCCGCCGCGCCCCTTGCCTTTGCCGGCGGCGATGCCGCGGCGGATCGCGCCGTGACCTCTCCGCTAACCGGCATGATTGTCGAAATCAAGGTCTCCGATGGTCAGAGCGTGGCCGAAGGCGACGTGGTCGCGGTCATGGAATCCATGAAACTCGAAATCTCGATCCGGGCGGCCGCAGCCGGGACCGCCAGCAATATATCCGTTTCGAATGGAGACATGGTCGATCGCGGCCAGGTCATCGCCGAGATCCTGCCATCCGAGGAGTGATGAAATGAGCGACTTTCCCAAATTCGTAGAATTTCGTGAAGAAGGCCCGCGCGAGGGTTTTCAGATCGAAAAAAAGATTTATCCAATCGAAGAGCGGATCGAACTGATCGACATGCTCAGCGAAACCGGTCTGAAGTGCATTCAGGTCGGAAGTTTCGTCAGCCCGAAATACGTGCCGCAGATGGCCGATACGGGTGAGTTGTTCCAGCGTATCAAGCGCAAGCCGGGCGTGAATTACACATCGCTGTGGCTGAACGACAAGGGGTTTCGCAAGGCCCTGACCGCGCATGAGGTTGATATCGACCCGCGCCTGCTGTTCTATCCCTCTGAGGCATTCGCCCAATCGAACAACAATTGTTCCTCGGCGGAAATGCGGGAAAAACAACGCGACTGGGTTCGTCTTTACAAGGAAGAGGGATATACCGTTGACGCGGCCTATGTGATGACTGCCTTCGGCTGCAACTTCGAAGGTCGCATTCCGCAAGAGCGCATCCTCGACGATTTCCGCTTTATCCTTAAACTGTGCGAAGAAGAGGCCATTCCAGTGCCGATCCTTGTGGTCGCCGACACCATGGGTTGGGGAAACCCCGAGGCGGTCAAACGGATGATCGGCGCGCTGCGCGAAATGGCGCCCGAGGCGCGCATCGGTATGCACATTCACGACACACGTGGGCTGGGGATCGCCAATGTTTATGCGGCCCTGTCGATGGGCGTGGACATGTTCGAAAGCTCCGTCGCCGGTCTTGGCGGCTGTCCTTTCGCAGGCCACGGCCACGCGCGCGCCGCCGGCAATGTCTGCACCGAGGACGCCGTTTTTCTGTGTCACGAACTCGGCATCGAAACCGGCATTGATCTGGACAAGCTGATCGCAGCGGCGGTCAAGGCAGAAGAGATCATCGGTGTGCCGCTCATGGGTCGGGTCATGCACACCGGCGGGTTGGACAAATACCGCAAGGCAAGCTGAGGGAGAAAGACGATGACAAAAGCACTTGACGGAAAGGTCGTTCTGGTCACCGGGGCCGGCGGTGGGATCGGGCGCGACATCGCCTTGATGGCAGCCACAGAAGGCGCTGCCGTTGTGGTCAACGATCTGGGCGCGTCCCTGAAAGGCACCGGTCAGACCGAAACTGCGGCGCAGAAAGTCGTCGAAGAGATCAGGGCCGCAGGGGGCGATGCCATTGCCGATGGCGGCTCTGTCACCGATCCCGATGCCGCGCGCGCGATGATCGAAGCCGGGGTCAAGGAATTTGGTCGCATCGACGCGGTGGTGAACAACGCCGGCATTCTGCGCGACGGGTTCTTCCACAAGATGACCTACGAGGATTTCGACGCGGTTGTGAAGGTCCATCTCTACGGTGCGTTCAACACCAGCCGTGCGGCGGCCGACTATTTCCGCGAACAAGAGGGCGGTGCTCTGGTGCACATGACCTCGACCTCGGGGCTGATCGGCAATCTGGCGCAGGCGAATTACGCGGCGGCAAAGCTGGGCATCGCGGCCTTCTCGAAATCGGTGGCGCTTGACCTCAAGCGGTGGAACGTGCGTTCGAACTGCATCGCGCCCTTCGCCTGGAGCCGGATGATCTCGTCGATCAAGACAGACACCCCGGAACAGGTGGCACGGGTCGAAAAGATCAAGGAGATGACACCGGCCAAGGTTGCACCGATGGCCTGCTTCCTGATGAGCGACCGTGCGGCTGACGTGTCAGGACAAATCTTTGCGGTTCGCAAGAACGAAATCTTCCTGTTCAACCAGCCCCGCCCGGTGCGGTCGGTTCATTCCGGTGATGGCTGGACCGCCGATGAAATCGCCGAGCGCGCCATTCCCGCGCTCAAATCGCAGTTCACGCCACTCGGGGTTTCGGCGGATGTCTTTTCGTGGGATCCGGTCTAATGGGAAAACGCAAAGAAAAAATCAGCTCCGACATTGCCTGGAGCACCTCTGACAAGATCAGCGTGCGCGGGCTTGACCTGCCAAACGAGATCCTGGGCCACATGAACCTAGGCGATCTGGCGTTTCTGCAGTTGACGGGTCGCAAGGCCACACCCGAGGAAAGCCGGGTGTTCAACGCCATCGTCATTACCCTGGTCGAACATGGCATCACGCCTTCGGCCCTGGCGGCACGGATGACCTATATGGGGGCGCCGGAATCGCTTCAGGCGGCTGTGGCGGCTGGCTTGTGTGGGCTGGGCACCGTCTTTGTCGGTTCTATGGAAGGTGCCTCGAAAATGCTTTACGAGGCACTGCCACAGGACAAGTTGGGCACCGGTGTCGATCTGGATGCGCTGGCCGTCGAGATGGTGGAAAAATTCCGCGCCCGCAAGATGATCGTGCCGGGGCTCGGACATCCGGTGCACAAACCGGTCGATCCGCGCACCCCGCGCCTGTTCCAGATCGCTGCCGAGAACGGTAAGTCCGGTGAATACATCGAGTTGATCCAGAAAATTCAGGCCGTTGCCGAAAAAAAATCAGGTAAGATGCTGCCGATTAACGCCACCGGAGCGATCGGAGCAATCTGCTGTGAATTTGACTTCCCCTGGAAGATAGTGCGGGGCTTTGGCGTCATGGCACGCGCCATCGGTCTGGTCGGTCATATCCTCGAAGAGAGCGAAAACCCGATTTCCTATGAGCTTTGGCAGCGTGCCGAGCAGGAAATTCTTGAAAAGTCGGGTCCGGGAGCGAAGTAACCGATGCAGACGTCAGCCCCAGACACTCACACCGATCTGCGCGACGCCTTGCGCGCACTTTGCGCGCAGTTTCCGCCAGAGTATCATCGCAAGTTCGGCGAAAACGAAACCTACCCCGAGGAATTCGTCGATGCGCTGACCCGCGAGGGTTGGCTTGCCGCGATGATCCCCGAGGAATACGGTGGCTCGGGTCTGGGGTTGACGGAAGCCTCGATCATCATGGAAGAGGTGAACCGCTGCGGCGGAAACGCGGGCCATTGCCACGGGCAGATGTATAACATGGGCACGCTTCTCAGGCACGGTTCGGAGGAGCAAAAACAGAAATACCTGCCCGGCATCGCCAGCGGCGCGTTGCGCCTGCAATCCATGGCCGTGACCGAACCGACAACCGGAACCGACACCACCAAACTGAAGACCATCGCGGTCAAGAAGGGTGACCGGTATGAGATCAATGGCCAGAAGGTCTGGATCAGCCGTGTCCAGCATTCTGACCTGATGATCTTACTGGCACGCACCACGCCGTTGAGCGAGGTCAAGAAAAAGTCGCAGGGCCTGTCGATCTTTATGGTCAATCTGAAAGAGGCAATCGGCAACGGGATGGAGGTCCGCCCCATCGCCAATATGCCCGGCCACGAAACCAATGAAGTGTTTTTAGACAACCTGGAAATCCCCGCTGAAAATCTCATCGGGACCGAGGGGCGCGGATTTTACCATATCCTTGACGGGCTGAATGCCGAACGGACCCTGATTGCGGCGGAATGTATAGGTGATGGATACTGGTTCGTTGACAAGGCCCGCACCTATGCCGGCAACCGCGTGGTCTTTGACCGTCCCATCGGCCAGAACCAGGGCGTGCAATTCCCTATCGCCAGGTCCTATGTGGACATCGAGGCCGCCAATCTGATGCGCTTTGAAGCCTGCAGACGGTTCGATGCCGGGCTGGATTGCGGAGCGCAGGCGAATATGGCCAAGCTGCTGGCTTCGGAGGCCAGCTGGGAGGCGGCTAATGCCTGCATCCAGACCCATGGCGGCTTCGGTTTTGCACGGGAGTACGATGTCGAGCGCAAGTTCCGCGAGGCCCGACTGTATCAGGTGGCCCCGATCTCGACCAACCTGATCCTGTCCTATGTCGGAGAACATATCCTCGGCATGCCGCGATCCTTCTGAGGCCAGAAACATGGGTGAGCTCAACCTTGACGCGCTTGCGCCCTGGCTGGGACGCACCGAGACCAAGAAGGATGTTCTGACGCAGGGGCTGATCGACAAATTCCGCGCCACGCTCGGTCCGCATCTTTTGGACGGAGCGGGCGATGTGCCGCTGGGCATCCACTCGGGTCTGACGCTTGACACCGCGCCGCACGCCTCTTTGTCCGAGGATGGTCATGCCGCGCGTGGCGGGTTCCTTCCACCTGTTCCCCTGCCCGCCCGTATGTGGGCCGGCGGCGAGGTCACACATATCACGCCGCTCACCATCGGCGATACTATCACCCGCCGTTCAGTGATCGGTGATATAACAGCGAAACAGGGCCGCAGCGGAACGCTTGTTTTTGTTGTAGTCAATCACGAGTATTCAAGCGGCGACCGGCTTTGTATCCGCGAGCAGCAAACAATTGTCTATCGCGGCATCAGCCGGCCCAAACCCGCAAAACGCACTGAAGTCGCGCCGGATCGGGCCACGCTGAAATCGAATCTCGCGCCGGACCCAGTGCTGCTGTGTCGCTATTCGGCGCTGACGTTCAATGCCCATCGCATCCATTATGATCATGGCTATGCAACCGGAACCGAGGCCTATCCCGGGCTTGTTGTGCATGGGCCGTTGCGGGCGACGCTGCTGCTGAATCTTGCCGCGCGTTCTTTGAGGGATGCTCCCGAACGGTTTTCCTTCCGGGGCCTTGCTCCGTTGACGTTGCCCTGCGAATTGCAGCTGCACAACGAACGCGCCGGCACCTCCGGGACAGCCTGGTGTCAGGATCAAACCGGTCTTAGTAGTTTCTCTGCTGAATACTCAACCGTTTGAGAATATCCGTAATGCCGGTCACGTCTATACAGCTGCTGTACGGTCTCAGATGGCCAGAGGTCATAATCAGAAGACTTTGTTCGAAAGGCTGAGGATAGGGTCGGTCTCCTCTGCATCGATTTCGGTGAATGCCGCGGCCTTCATATATCGGCTAGTGTGACCTGATGCCGTGGTCGGCCCCTGCGGCGCAAGAGGTTTCTGGCGGCAATACCCACCGGTCGAGTGCATCCATGTGTCCGGCCTGTTTGCGCAGCACTGCATGGTTGCTGGCCCTGATGCAGTCCGCAGATCGTGTCCCTAATCAGGTCAACGCGCTCCAAGCGCTCTGCTCCCCTGGGTTTGGGCGATCCCCGGTCTGACCGGTTTGTCATCACCACTCAGCCCTCTTTCACCATCCTGTCGCCGATTTTCTGAACTGGTCCCATTTACGACGGTCAGGAATGAGACTTATCCAGCGTAGACCTTCTTTCGTTTCATGACAGCCCACGCGACCCGTGCGGTCTTGTTGGCCAAGCCTACAGTCGCAACCCGAGCCGTCTTTCGCTCAAGCAGCGCCGCCAGCCAGGGCTGCTGATCAGCCCGACCTGAGTGGTCCGGTTTGATTGTGCGTCTGGTCCATCGGGATGAATAGCCCCTCACGCCACCACAGGCGTTTGACACGCTTGTCGTTCACTTGCCAGCCTGCATCCCTCAGCAGGGCCGCGATCCGCCGGAAACCGTAGCGGCCGTATTGGCGCGCCAGCTCACTCATGTCCGCGACCAGGCGCGCCTCGCCGGCCCGGCCTCTTGGCAACTTTCTCTGCGTGGACCGGTGCTGCCCCAGGACACGGCAGGCCCGGCGGCGAGCGGGGCTCAGAAGTTTCCCTTTGCGGCTTCCGACAGGATGGGCTTATCCAGGGTCAGGTCCGAAACAGCGCGACGCAGCCGCTCGTTCTCTTTCTGGAGCCGTTTTAGTTCCCTGATTTGGTCGGTTCCCATTCCGCCGTACTGCTTGCGCCAGCGGTAGTAGGTCTGCTCAGTGGTGCGCACTTCACGGAATGCATCCACGCGCTGCATTCCCTGATCGACAAGCACTTCAACCTGCCGCAACTTCGTGACAATCTCTTCGGGCTTGTGACGCTTCGTTCCCATTCTGATCCTCCGTTTCGCTAAACATAACGGCGGACCACTTTAGTGGGGGAGGATCATCTGAACTGCAGTGGGGTGGTTCAACCCCGCTTACGCACGTTATCTCATCGGGAGCGATTTGAAGGGTCTGAACGCTTGATACGAAGCAGCAAAGGGTGACGGGGAAATCCCCGCCACCATTTCACCTATAAGTCGCAATTCTCGAAACTCGTCGGGAATCCTTTGGAGTTACACGTCCTTTTCGTTGACGATCAGGTCCACATTCTCGGGTAGTTCCGAAACAATCTTCACCTCATCGGCGCGAATTCGTGCATGCAGTTTGAAGGTTTCGGCGGCGGCTGTTTCCGCAGCGGAGGCGTCGGCACAGTCTTCCAGCACAAGTGAGAGGCGGATCATGTCGCGATCGTTCTCGCGCGTTACCACAGCCTGCGCGGCCTTTGCGCCTGGCGTACCGATGACAACCTCTTCTACTACGCGCGGATAAACGAAGATCTCGCGCACTTTGACCGCTGCCCCGACCCGACCCTGCAATGCTGAAATCCGGTTGACGGTGCCATCCGCGTTGCTCTCCAGCGCGAAGGCACTGTCGCCGGTGCCAAGCCGGATCATCGGCCAGGTGGCATCGCGCGCGGTCACAACAACCTCACCCGGTTCCCCGTGACCGACCTGTTCGCCACTGACCGGATCGCAGATCTGAACCACGCGGTCGGGATGAACCAGATAGCCTTCGCCGCCATCCTCATATGCGACAAGGCCCAAATCCGCAGTGGCATACGCAGCCCAAGTCGACACGCCATAGTCTTCCGCGATCCGGCGGCGCTTGGCCATCCAGTCGCCCATCTCACCGCCGAGAAACGCGGTTTTCACCTTCCATGCGTCCCGGCCATAGGTTTCTATCACCTTTTCCGCCAGCGTTAAGAAAAACGCGGTCGAGGCGCAAATCGAAGTCACGCCGGTTTCGACGATGATCTGTGCCTGAAGCTCGGTATTGCCGACGCCGCCGGGGATCACCGTGGCGCCTGCGGCCTGTGCGGCTTCGTCGAACAAAAGCCCCGCGGGCACCAGATGATACATCCAGGTGTTCAGGATGATATCCCCCGGCCCCACGCCTGCCGCCTTGAACAGCAGGTCCAGACCGTGACCTCCCCCGCCCGAAAGGGCCGGTTCGAAAATCGGGCCGGGGGACACGTAGATCCGTCCGATATCCTTCAGTTCAGACGCCAGGAACCCGCCAAAGGGCGGGTTCTCGCGCTGGTTCTTCAGAAGTTCTTCCTTTTTCATCACTGGTAGACGCGAGAGGTCCGCCACCGATGTGACGGCTGCCGGATCGAATCCGGCAGCCATGAATCGCGATTTTAGGCCAGGAGCTTTTTCGGCCGCAGCGGCATAGGCTTGAGCTATATCTTGGTAGATATCTTCAGACATTTCCATGCCTCCTCGTCCAATCGGGCGTTAGAGCGGGCAGTCCTTGCGGAAGTTTGGCGCGCGCTTCTCGCGGTGTGACAGCACACCTTCCTTGACGTCCTCGCTCATGAAGCCAAGCATCTCCAGCGCGGTCGACGCATCAAAGATGGGACCGGCCTGGCGCAGCCAGTTGTTCAGCGAATACTTGGTCCAGCGGATCGCGCTTTGAGAGCCGTTGGCCAGTTCGATGGCCGTGTCCAAAGCGATCTGCTGCAGCTCGTCATCTTCGACGCACATTGACACCAGACCGATGCGCTCGGCCTCTTCGCCCGACACCGGCTTGCAGGTCATCAGATAGTATTTCGCCTTGGCCATCGAGGTCAGCAGCGGCCAGATGATCGCCGCGACGTCACCGGCGGCAACGCCCAGGCGCGGATGACCATCGACGATCTTGGCCCGTTTTCCGGCGATCGAGATGTCGGCCAAGATGGCTACCACAAGGCCCGCGCCGGCCGCAGGGCCATTGATCGCGGAAATGATCGGCTTGTTGCAGTTGATGATGTTGTAGACGAGATCCTTGGCTTCTTTCCACGTCTTCATGATCTCATGCGAATTGCCAATCATGTTTTCGATAAGGCTGAAATCACCACCGGCGGAAAACGCCTTGCCCGCACCGGTCACGATGACCGAGTTGATGTCGGGGTCGCGGTCAATATCGATCCACATGTCCGTCATCTGGGTGTGGGTTTCGGCATCGACCGAATTGAAGGTCTCGGGCCGGTCGAACGTGATGCGCAGCACGCGATCCGCCGGGTAGTCAAATTTCAGTTTGTCGTACTTCGCATAACGCTCCGACATGGTTCAATTTCCTCCGTGGGGTAGTGAGTCAGTCAGGCAGTCCCAGGACGGTCTTGGACAGGATGTTTCTCTGGATTTCGTTCGATCCACCGTAGATAGTGGTAGGTCTGGCCTTGTAGAAACTCGCCAGAACGTCGACACTTACGTTGCCGACGTGGAGCGGCCCGAGAGAGCCGCCATCTGGGCCGGCTGCTTCGATCATCAGTTCGGTAATGCGCTGAAAGCACTCGGTCACCCATATCTTGAGCATCGAGACATCCGCGCCTAGCGTTTCGCCCCGCTTGAGCTGGTCGGCGAAACGAGTGTAAAGCGCGGCGTGGTCTTCGACATCAAGCGCGGCCTGGGCAAAGCGGTCGCGAAACACCGGATCGCCGAAAGCGCCACGACCACGGGCAAAACTCTCCAATTGTCCCAGCGCGTTCTGGGCCAGGTTTGGCGAACCGATGAAGATGCGCTCGAAGCTCAGGAGAGCCTTGGCCATCGTCCAACCCTTGTTCAGCTCGCCGACAAGGTTCTTGCGGGGCGTCCGGGCATCGTCAAAGAAGACTTCGCAAAACTCGGTCTCGCCCGACAGGGTTGTGATCGTGCGCACGTCGACTCCGGGCTGATCCATCGGAACGAGCAGGAAACTGATGCCCTGTTGTTTCTTGGGCGCATCCGGATCGGTGCGCACAAGCATGAAAATATGCGTGGCGTCATGCGCCATCGTGGTCCAGGTTTTCTGTCCGTTGATGACAAAGTCGTCGCCGTCAATCTCTGCGCGAGTGCGCAGGTTCGCCAGATCGGACCCGGCGCTGGGTTCCGAGTATCCTTGGCACCAGATATCTTCGCAACTCAGGACACGCGGCAGCCAGTAATCTTTTTGTTCCTGGGTGCCGAATTTGATGATTAGCGGCCCGACCATCTGCACGCCCATGTCGCGGCCGCGATTGACGCCCCAACGCTGCTGCTCTTCATAAAAAATCAGCAGCTTGACAGCGTTCAGGCCCATACCGCCAAATTCAACGGGCCAGGCTGGTGCGACCCAGCCCTTGGTATGAAGCTTGTGGTGCCAATGTTCGATCTCGGCGAACTTCGGGCGGTGCGGAAGGTGACGCAGTTCCTCGGGATATTCCGCCTCGAAGAACTGGCGCACTTCCTTGCGGAAGTCCGCATCGCTCATTGCGTTCCAGTCGGTCATTGTGCTGCCCTCTCTGCTTCGCGTGCCTCGAACCAAATTCGCCTGTGATAAGCATCGTCGCCCAACCAAGCAGACAGCACCAACGCCCGGTTCAGGTAGAGCCCGATATCGAACTCATCCGTGTACCCGATCGCGCCATGCAACTGGATGGCGTCGCGGGTAATTTTCTTGGCGGCCGTGACGGCGCGCGCTTTGGCGCGGCTGGCAATCGGGGCCCGAACTTTCGGATCGGTTTCGCTGTCCATCTGCGCAAGCGCCTCGCGCACTCCGGCCTGCGCGACCTCGCACATCACGTTGAGGTCGACGGCACGGTGCTGGATGACCTGGAATGATCCGATCGGCTTGTCGAACTGCTCACGCGTCTTGATGTAGTCGAGCGTGATCTCGAAGGCGCGCTCGCTCAGGCCGACAAGCTCAGCCGCGGCAAGCGCCGTTGCATCGGCTACAGCCTCGGCAAGCGCAGCCTGAACCGCGTCACCTCTGGTCAGTTCCGCGGCCGGCGCTCCCGAAAAAGAAAGCTCGCCCAGGGAGCTGCCGTCGGCCTGCGTCCGCTTGTCGATAACAAGCCCGTCCGCGTCTGCCTCTGCCAGGACCAGAACCGGGCCGTCATCTCCTTCAGCCACGACCAGGAACCCTTGCGATCCGGTCGCACCAACGACCCAGGCCTTGCCACCGCTCAGCTTTCCGTCCGCGTATCGGCAGGTCGCATCGGCGGCCGCCCCGCCCGGGCCACGTTCCTGCCAGGCAACCGCCAGTGAAATTTCGCCACAGATAAGCTGCGCCATCTTCGGATGATCCGGACAAAGGCGGCGCAGAAGACCGAGGCTCAGACCGATCGTCAAAACGACCGGTTCCGGTGCAATCACGCGGCCGACCTCTTCGGCGATGACGCCGGCAGCGGCCAGGCCCATGCCAAGCCCCCCCTGTCCTTCGGGCACCGCCACGCCGAAAACACCGGCCTCGGCCAGTTCCCGGACCATCTCCGGATCGAAACCGCCCCCGGCATCACGAAGTTTTCGGGCTCTGTCACTTCCACCCGCCCGTTCAAACAACGTGCGCGCGCTCTCGCGCAACAGGCGAAGGTCTTCTTGTTCGCTGGAAAGGATATCAGTCTGTGTCATTTTGGTTTCGCTGGATCATCACGGGGGTGTCGGTCGAAAAAACGACCTCGCCCTCGCTGTTTTTGGCGCTGAGCGTATAGTGCAAAACACCTCTGTCGGGCTTGCTTTTTGACGGCGTGACCGCGTTGACCATCAGTTCGACATCAAGGGGTTCGTTCGGGCGCACCGGCCGCAGCCAGCGCAGATTGTCAAAGCCCATGCCGCCGATATTTGCGACATCGACCATCATTTCGGTCATGACGGGTTTGAACACCTCCAGTAACGTCTGAAAGCCCGAGGCGATCAGGCTGCCATGAATGCTGGTTGCATAGTCTTCGTCGGTGTGCAGCCGCTGCGGATCCCATTCCTCGGCAAACGCCTTTATCGAATCCGCGCTCATCGGGGCGCTGCGAAAGCGATAGACTTGGCCCGGCGAGAAGTCGTCCAGATACCTCAAGAGGCATCCTCCTTTGCGAAACCGGCATCGTACCCGCTCGCATCCCTGGAAATCCGGACGCGGTTGAATTCTTCCAGCTTCGGATAGGTTTCCTTGAACGCCGCCAGGAATTCCCCTATCGGCGCGTCGAAATAGAGCCCACGGTCGTTCACATATTCCATGTGCCGGTGATTCTGTTCGTCGAACTCGTGAAATAGCGCGTCGTGATAGCCGTCGAAGACTAGGGGTTTGACCCCGAATCTTTCACACAGTTCCATGTTGAATGCAGGTGTGACCTTGTAGGCCTCATTCCCCAACCACAGTTGAACATAGCCGTGGTAGATAAAGAGATCGGTCCCCATCAACTCCTGCAACTTGGGTGTATTCAGGTGGTTGCGCACATCAGCGAACCCCAGAGCGGCGGGGATACCCACAGCACGCAGACAAGCCGCCAGCAGAATTGCCTTGGGAACGCAAAACGCGGCATCCGCCCCAGCGATACGACTGGCACGGTAAGAGTCCTCATCCAGCGCGAAACAATAAGGATCATAGCGGATATCGTCGCGCACCGCTTCGAACAGGCGGATCGCCTTGTCTCTATTGGTTACGCCCACAGGAAGATCACGCAAAGCCGATGTCACGAAACCCTGCACTTCCAGGCTAACACTTTCCACAAAGCGCGATGGCATGACATAACGCTCAGCTTCAGCCGGCAGGTCATGATCAGACTTGTCCATTGGCCCCTCCCATTTTTCTAACAATTGTTAGAATACCAATTCAAAACCTGCCCGTCAACGGAATTTACTCTGTCTTCGGTACGTCCACGCCATGACGCGTATTTTCTTCGCCCAAAGTGGCTGCAACTCCGCCCGAATTTCCCGAAGAACGGAACTCCGGCGCAATTGGCAGCGGCAAAGCGGGCGCGTCCCGGCCGGAGATTTTTACGGTCCGCCCGAACACGTCACGCGCTTTGAAATGCGGGTCACGCGCCACCTCGGCGGGCGTTTTCACGACCGAACAGCAGCAATCGGCCGCAGCCAGCAGAGGCTCCCAATGGGTCGAGGGCTGCTCTCGCAGCAGACGCGTAACCTCCGCGGCAAAGGCATTTGGATCGGACCAGTCATCGCAAAGCGCCACCGGCAAACCAACGACATCGCAGAACGACTGCCAAAACTTTCCTTCCAACGCGCCGACGGCGATCTTACGCCCGCCCACAGCCGTATAAAGCCGTCCCGGGCCAGGCCACCCGTCAGGCGTCTGCCCGCTGCTTTTAATGCTCTGCCCGGCGATCACACCTTCGGCATGCGCCCAATAGGCAAAGGCGAACGCTCCCTCGGACATTGCTATATCCAGATGCGTCCCCTGCCCGCTTGCCTGCCGCGCAATCAGGGCCAGCAGGATATTCATCACCGCCGGATAGGTTCCGCCGCCGATATCAGCGACCAGCCCGAACGGGGCCGTTGGCTGGTCATCCGTTCCGCGACTGAGCGACAGGATACCCGCATCACCGACGTAGTTGAGGTCGTGGCCGGCGGCGCTGGCCTTTGGTCCGGTCTGGCCATAGCCGGTGATCGAACAATAGATGAGACCGGGGTTGATCTTGCGCACAGCTTCATAACCAAGCCCCAGCCGGTCCATCACGCCGGGACGGAACTGCTCGACCAGAACATCGGCCTTCTCGATCAAGGGGCGCAGACGTTCCACTGCGCCCCTTGTCCTGAGGTCGATGGCCACCGATCGCTTGCCGTGGTTCAACACGGCAAATCCGATGCTCTCTCCGTCGATCTTGAGCTCGGTTTGGCGCGCGTCCTCGCCGGCTCCGGGACGCGCGAACTTGATCACTTCCGCGCCGGCCTCGGACAGCATGAGCGTCGCCATCGGACCGGGAAGAAGTGTGCTGAAATCCAGCACCAGGATATTCTTGAGCGGTTAAGCCATCTTCACTGCCTCAGGCGAAGCGCGCCGCGCCGTTGTTCAGAACAACCACGTCGCGTGCCGGAATAGACGCTCGAAACCGGGCCTCGCCGTCCTCTTCCCAGATTTCGACCCGCACGGTTTCGCCGGGATAGACCGGCGCCGAGAACCGAACATCCAGACCGACAAGCCGGGCAGAATCATAGTCAAGCAACGTCTTGAGAATCGCCCGGGCCGCCAGCCCATAGGTCGCCAGACCATGCAGGATCGGGCGGTCAAACCCGACAGAATGGGCGATATCCGGGTCAGCATGAAGCGGATTGAAATCACCGCTGAGACGATAAATAAGGGCTTGGCGCGGCAGGGTATCGATATCACATACGTGATCAGGCGCCCGGTCAGGCAGCATTGCGGGTGCCGGGCCCGCCTGGTTTTCACCGCCAAACCCTCCATCACCGCGACAGAAAGCCGACATCGCCACGCGCGCCAGTTTTTCACCGCTATCCGCGTCGACAATATCGCGGCTTTGGTAAATGACGGCTGCCTTGCCCTCGCCCTTGTCGGCGATGAAGTCGATCTTGTTGCGACCGACAATCCGGCCATGTGTCGGCAGCGGCTCGTAGATGTCGAGCCACTGTTCTCCGTGCAGCACTTCCTGCCAGTTTACGCCGGTCTTGGGATCGCGCAGCCAGAAGCCGGGATACCCCAAAATGACCGCCATTGAGGGAACTGCCTTGAGCCCGTCTTCATAGACATAGGCCAGTTCCTTTTTGTCGGTCGGATCCTCGCCGAACCCAAGGCCAAGTGCATACAGGATGGTATCCCGCTCGGTCAGCGTCTGTTCGATTTCCTCAAAGTCCCAGTTCGACAGTGCCTCGAAATCCAATGGCATTTGCTTTCCTCCCTTAGTTGCCGTCAGAGCGTGTTTTGCGATCCAAGTATGGCCGTGACCTGACTGGACAGCACACCGCCGTTGCCATGCGCCAGCGCCAGATCAATATCCTTCAACTGAATGCCCGGCGCGTCGCCACGGAGCTGACGGGCAGCCTCGATCACTGTGAAGATACCGTACATCCCGGGGTGCACACAGGACAGGCCTCCGCCATTCGTGTTCACCGGCAAGACCCCGCCAGGTGCGATGCGCCCGCCCTGGACAAAGGCTCCGCCATCGCCCTTGGCGCAGAACCCCAGATCTTCAAGAAACAGGATGGTATTGATGGTGAAGGCATCATAGAGCTCGACCGCCTGGATATCCGTAGGGGTCACGCCGGCCGACGCAAAGGCGCGCGCGCCCGAGTCGCGGGCTGCGGTCACGGTGAAATCCTTCATCTGCGAAATCTGCCGGTGCGAGCTTTCCGCAGCACTGCCCAGCACATAGACAGGCGCCTTCGGGAAATCCCAGGCGCGGTCCGCGCGGACCATTACGATCGCGCCGCCGCCGTCGGTGATAAGACAACAGTCGCGCACGGACAATGGATCGCCCACCATGCGCGCACCCAACACGTCCTCGCGGGTCAGTGGGCCGTGCTCGAACGCTTCGGGGTTGTGCTGCGCCCAGGCCCGCGCGGCAACGGCCACGTCGGCCAGCTGTTCGCGAGTGGTGCCATATTCATGCATGTGCCGCGCCGCCGCCATCGCATAGGCCGAGATCGGATAGCGCGGATTATACGGCGCCTCGTAGGCCGGCGGACGTGAAGCGGTCACCAGTCTGCCCGATGCGGTGCGCTGGTTGGAGCCATAAACAATCAGCGCGACATCACACAGACCGGCGTCTAGCGCCATGGTCGCGGACGTCAGGTAGTTTACGAAGGACGAACCGCCCGACATCGTGCCATCGATGAAACGGGGCTGGATGCCCAGATACTCCGCCGCCATAAGCGCCGGCATGCTGTCTTGCATCATGGTGCAGAACAGCCCGTCGACGTCAGACAGTTTCAGCCCGGCATCGCCAAGCGCCGCAAGCGCAGATTGCGCCATGACATCATAGGCCGTCAGGCCATGGGCTTCTCCGAAACCGGCATGACCGGTTCCCACGATGGCGGATTTCCCCCGAAGCTCTGTGGTCATGTCTTATCCCTCCGACGGCTTGAAAAGCACGGCCGGAGCGCCCTCGGCCTCGCCGACGAAAGCGGTTACAGCCATGTCGATGGCGACCTCACCCGGGGCAATGCCCTCGACCCGGCTCATCATCCGAACGCCCTCTTGAAGCTCGACCATGCACACGTTGTAGTCGCCGCCGCGGTTGGCGCTGCGGCGCACGACGGTTGTGGTGTAGACCCGTCCTTTGCCGGCGGCCTGCTTCCACGAAATCGCGGTGCCATGACAATGGGGACACAGGACTCTCGGGAAAAAGTGATATGCCCCGCAGTCGTCGCACTTGGGCAGCAGGATCTCTCCCTCTGCCAGCGCGCGTTGGAAAAACTGGTCTGGTCGTTTGGCGTCCTGCACCGGCGTTCTCCTTCAAGCGATCCAATCTTTGTCTAACCGTATTGATTATGTTTCTAACATTTGTTAGATTTAGTCAACCTTTCAGGATCAATTGAGAGAAACTCATGTCAGGTTCAGACTTAGCCCCCCTTTCCGACAAACTCGTCGTTGCGCTGGAACAGGCAGTCGCCGCGCCTTTTTGCTCCTCGCGGCTGGCCGACGCCGGCGCTCGTGTGATTAAAATTGAACGCAAGGGCGCAGGCGATTTCGCCCGGAACTACGATAACTCCGCTAATGGCGAAAGCGCCTATTTCACATGGTTGAACCGAGGCAAAGAATCGGTCGCCTTGGACATTAAAGCTGACGAAGACCGTGAAATCCTGCTCAGAATGCTGGAAAACGCGGATGTGTTCATTCAAAACCTGCTGCCGGGCGCGCTGGCCAAGCTCGGGCTCGATTCCGCGAATCTGCGAGAGAGATTCCCGCGTCTCGTGACCTGCGACATCACCGGATACGGCGTAGACGGCCCGATGCGCAACGCCAAGGCCTATGACCTTCTGGTGCAATGCGAGAGCGGTCTAGCATCAGTGACCGGTACACCCGACGGACCGGGACGGGTGGGCGTGTCGGTCTGCGATATCGCCACCGGTATGACAGCCCATGCCGGAATCTGCGAAGCACTGGTCGGGCGTGATCGCACCGGCAGGGGCAGCGGCGTTTCCGTGGCAATGTTTGATGTGATGGCCGACTCAATGTCGGTTCCGCTGCTATATCACGATTACCTTGGCAAGCCGACACCCCGTGTCGGGCTGAACCACACGGTGATTTGCCCTTACGGGGCCTATGAATGCAAAGACGGTCAGCTTGTCGTCATTACCGTGCAGCACAGCGGCGAATGGCAACGGTTCTGTGAACACATACTGGGCGATGCGGCGCTGGCAACCGACGCCCGGTTTCATGACAACACGGCGCGAATCGACAATAAGCCCGCGCTCGAAGCGCTCATCAAGGCCGAGTTCACCTCTTATGACCGCGCCGAGATGCTGAAGCGGCTCGACGCTGCGGGCATTGCCTCCGGCGCGGTGAACGATGTGGCGACCCTGTCCGGTCACCCCCAGCTTGACCGGTCCGTGATTGGCACGCCTTCAGGCGAAATCAGCGTCCCGACACCCCCGATACGTCGCAGCCTTGGCGAAACGACACTGGGCGCCTGCCCGGCCTTCGATGCGCACGGCAAAGCCCTTCGCGCCGAGTTCGGGCTTGGTTTATGAGGAAGGTTTACGCACACAAATGACAACTGCGAAAAGGCCCGCGATCCTTGATGGCGTGAAGATCGTCGATCTGACTTCTGTGGTTTTCGGACCTTTGGCGACACAGATGCTGGGCGATCTGGGGGCCGATGTGATCAAGGTGGAAGGCCCCGAGGGCGATCTTCTTCGCCAGATTCAGCCATCGCGCAACAAGCTGATGGGTGCCGCTTTTCTGGGTGCCAACCGTAACAAGCGCAGTGTCGTACTCGACCTCAAAACGCAAACCGGTCGCGATCAGTTACGCAAGTTGCTCATCGATGCCGATGTGATGATTTCGAGCATTCGGCCTGCGGCGCTTGCCAGATTGTCTTTGGATCCCGTAACCCTGCGCCAGGAAAACCCGAACCTGATCACAGTATCCGCCACTGGTTTCGGGCAGGACGGGCCCTATGCCGCCAAGCCGGCTTTCGACGATTCCGTCCAGTCGGTGTCGGGATTGGCCAGCCTGGCGACCTTGCGCGATCCCGAGGCACCGCCCGCTTATGCCCCGACAATTCTCGCCGACAAGCTTGGCGGGGTCACCGCTGCCTATGCTGTGATGGCTGCCCTGTTCCACCGCGAGCGTACGGGAGAGGCTCAGCATGTCGAGGTTCCCATGTTTGAGACGCTGGCCGCCTTCCTATTGGCCGAACATATGGATGGTGCCACCTTTGAAGAGACTCCGCAGGATTTCGGCTATGCCCGCATGCTGGTTCCGCACCGGCGTCCGGTTCAAACCGCAGATGGCTATATCACTATTCTGCCTTACACCAACGTTCAATGGGCGCGGTTCTTCAAGACGGTTGGGCGCAATGACATGATCAACCATGTCTGGGTCACTGATATGGACGCCCGTAGCCGCAACATCGACGCGGTATACGATATGGTGGCGCAGATTGCGCGAACCCGGACCACAGATGAATGGATTGATCTTATGCAGCAGGCCGACGTACCCGCCATGCCAGTGCGCAATCTGTCAGATTTGCCGAACGATCCCCATCTTGCCGCGACCGGGTTCTTTCAACGGATTGATCACCCAACCGAAGGTGCAATCTGGACGACACGCCCGCCGGTTCGCTTCTCGGCGACCCCGGCGCGACATGATCTTCGCCCGGCCCCGCGACTTGGGGAACACAGCGACGAGATTCTGGGACCGGGCAGAGAATAGCGCCACCCGGCACCGGACGGATCAAACGTCTATCGAACGTGCGATCAGTTCCTTCATGATCTCGTTGGTGCCGCCATAGATCATCTGGACCCGGCTGTCGGCATAAAGACGCGCGATGGGGTATTCCATCATGAAACTGTAACCGCCGTGCAGTTGCAGGCATTCGGGCATGACCTCGTTCTACGTCTGGCTGCCCCACCATTTCGCCATCGAAGCCGTGGCCCCATCAAGTTCGCCCGCTTCAAGACGCGCGAGCCCGTCATTTACGAAGGAACGTAGCAATTTGGCCTTGGTTTTGCGTTCCGCCAGTTTGAAGCGTGTATTCTGGAAGTCCATGATCCGGCTTCCAAATGCCTTGCGGTCCTGAACATATTTCGCAGTTTCAGCGATCGCAAAGTCAATGAAGCCAAGCGTGGTAATGCCGATCATCAGCCGCTCCCAAGGCAGCTGCTTCATTAGCTGGTAGAATCCTTGCCCCTCTTCCGGACCAAGCAGGTTCGCCGTAGGCACGCTCACATGCTCGAAGCACAGCTCAGCCGTATCCGAACCTTTCATGCCCAGTTTCGTCAGGTTCCGTCCCCGACGAAAGCCCTCGGCGCCGGCATTGCGGTCGGTTTTTGCCACGATCACAACCAGATCCGCCGTATGGCCGTTGGTAATGAAGATCATCGATCCGTTGATCTTGTAGCGGTTGCCATCCTTTTCCGCATAGGTCTGGACGTTCTGGAGGTCTGAACCCGTTCCCGACTCGGTCATCGCGATGGCCGCGACATGGTCGCCGCTGACCAGTTTCGGCAACCACGTTTTCTTCTGTTCTTCGCTGCCATAGGCGTTGAGATAATGGATCACGGTGGACTGGATGCCATAGCCCCAACCTGTATCACCGGTGCGCCCCTGCTCGTAGACGGTAATCGCGTCGAACCCGATGCCGCCACCGAACCCGTCATATTCTTCGGCAATCGAGCCACTCATGACGCCCTGTTCACCGACCGTACACCAGAAATCGCGATCAACGATCCCCTGTTCCGCCCATTTTTCGACATTCGGTGCAATTTTCAGCATCGAAAAGCTTGCGGGTGGTGTCGGCGAACATCTTGTGTTCATCTGCGGCCCAGGCAGAACTATTCGAGATCAGAGACATGTTGGCATCCGTTTATCATGTTCAGTATTTTCGAAAATCTAACAACTGTTTTATTTTTCGACAACTACTCTGCCCCAAAGCAAACGCGACGTTATCTTCCTACGAACGCCTTTCCTGATCTGGAGCAGCTGCACCTTCCCACTTCTGGGCAAGCTCCGCCAAAGCCCCAAAGACGTAGGTCAGTTCCTCGCCCTTTGGCGTCAGGCTATATGTCACCTGAGGCGGGATCGTCGGGTTGTGATCTCGGTAGATCAGGCTCTCGGCCTCAAGCATACGCAACCTTTGGGTCAGAACCTTGGTTGAAATACCGGCAAGCAACCGGCGAAGCATGCCAAATCGCAATGGCCCTTCCTGATTCAGATGCCACAAAATAGACATTGTCCACGGGCCGCTCAACTGGCGAAAAAGAGTTTCAACGGGACAAACGGGCCCAACTTCCTGCATCGTGTTGCCGCGTTGAACATGGTGGTTACTCAAAGGAACCTACTTTATTTTTCTCCGCTTCTGTCTTCATGCTACCGGGTGATTCGTACTTTCGCTACTGAAATACGAAACGAAAAAATCGAACAGGAGAATACACATGATTTTGGTGATCGGTGGTACCGGCAACATCGGCAAATCCGTGGTCGAAGGGCTGCTTGGCAAAGGACAGAAAGTGCGGGTTCTGGCCCGCGACGCAAAAACGGCGGGCCAGGTTTTTCAACAGGCCGAGGTTGTACAGGGCGACCTGGACGATGCTGCCTCCCTTGCGCGGGCAATGGACGGTGCCGAGAAACTGTTTCTCGTAACCCCGCTACATCTGGAACAGATCAAGATGAAATCAAATGCCATTCAGGCGGCCAAAGCGGCGGGTATCAAACATATCGTCATGTCCACCGGGATTGGTGCGGGTCCGGACGCAGGTGTTGAAATCGGGCGCTGGCATGGCGAAAACCAGGAAGAGGTCAAGGCCACTGGCATTCCCTATACCTTCCTCCAACCCGGGTTTTTCATGCAGAATTTCCAGATGTCGGCTCCGACAATAATCGACCACGGCGCTTTCTATCTGCCACTCGGAGACAGTCAGGTTTCCTTTGTCGATGCGCGCGACATTGCAGACGTCGCTGTCACCGCCCTGACCACGCCGGGCTATAAAAATACCGAACTGCCGATCACCGGCGGCCAGGCGATCACCTGTGGAGATGCGGCCGCAATAATGAGCGACTTTCTCGGGAAAGAGGTTCGCTTTGTCAATGTCACACTCGACCAGGCGAAAGAGGCGATGGTCGCAGCCGGAATGCCTGAAAAACTGGCTGACTTAATGAACGAACTTTATGGTCTTGGGCCGTTGGGGCATCTTGCCCATGTTGCGCCAACCGTCGAGGAGGCCACTGGCCACAAGCCGCGCGAATTCCGGCAGTTCTTCGAAGACCATGCTGATGCGTTCCGGAAAAACTGAGAATTGAAGCGTTTCGAAAAAACTTGGGTCACTGATTTTGCTCGAAACGCCCACAACACTGAAACATATCGCGGCGTTTCCGTTCAAACCTTTCCCAGGGTTAAGTGGAAACGCTTTCAGGTGACAAGATTACCTGCTCTTTTCCCGCCCCGCATTAGCGGCTTGCGAGACCAAAAAATAAGGCCCGCCGGTTTCGGCGGGCCTTTCGATTGTCTATCCTGCGTCATCCGCGTTTGATCAGAGTTTCTCGAGCAGCTCGGGCACGGCGGTGAAGAGATCGGCGACAAGCCCGTAATCGGCGACCTGGAAGATCGGCGCTTCTTCGTCCTTGTTGATCGCGACGATGATCTTGCTGTCCTTCATGCCCGCGAGGTGCTGGATCGCGCCGGAAATGCCGACGGCGATATAGAGTTCGGGCGCCACGACCTTGCCGGTCTGGCCGACCTGCCAGTCATTGGGCGCAAAGCCCGAATCGACCGCCGCGCGCGACGCGCCAACGGCGGCGTTGAGCTTGTCGGCGAGGGCTTCGACGATCTTGAAATCCTCTTCGGAGCCGACGCCGCGCCCGCCCGAAACGACGATTCCGGCAGAGGTCAGCTCGGGCCGGTCGCTCTCGGCCACCTTGTCCTCGATCCATTCCGAAAGGCCGGGATTGTCGCCGGAGGCGATATCCTCGACCGCGGCGAAACCGCCGGTTTCAGCCGCGTCGAAGGTCGAGGCGCGGAACGAGATCACCTTGGTGGCGTCCTTGGACTTCACCGTCTGGATCGCGTTGCCGGCATAGATCGGGCGCTCGAACGTGTCTGCGTCGACGACGCCCGAGACATCGGTCAGCACCATCACGTCAAGCAGCGCGGCGACGCGCGGCAGGATGTTCTTGGCATCGGTGGTGGCGGGGGCGACGATGTGGCTGTAATCGCCCGCGAGACTGGCGATTAGCGCCGACACCGGTTCCGCCAGCCGGTGGCCATAAAGGTCGTCCTCGGCCACCAGCACCTTGGAGACGCCCTGGATCGTGGCGGCTTCCGCGGCGGCGTCCTTTGCGGATGCCCCGACGACCAGCACGGTCACGTCGCCCAGCTGCGCGGCGGCGGTCACGGTCTTGGCGGTCGCGTCCATCGACAGCGCGCCATCGTTGATTTCGGCAATCAGAAGAACGGCCATCACACGACTCCCTTTTCCTTGAGTTTCGTCACCAGCTCATCGACCGAACCGACGATCTCGCCGGCTTCGCGCGCCGCCGGTTCCCCGGTGGACACGATTTCCAGCCGCGGGCTGACATCGACGCCGAAATCCTTGGCGGTCTTTTCGTCGAGCGGCTTTTTCTTGGCCTTCATGATGTTGGGTAGCGAGGCATAGCGCGGCTCATTCAGGCGCAGGTCGGTCGAGATGATGGTGGGCATCTTGACCTTGATGGTCTGCAACCCGCCATCGACCTCGCGCGTGACGACCGCATGATCGCCGTCGATATCCACGTTGTTGGCATACATCGCCTGGGACCAGCCGAGGAGAGCCGACAGCATTTGGCCGGTGGCGTTCATGTCGTTGTCGATCGCCTGCTTGCCGCAGAGAACCAGGCCAGGCTGCTCCTCTTCCACGACCTTGGCAAGGATCTTGGCCACTGTCAGCGGCTCGATATCCTGGTGCACGTCATCCGCCGCAACGACCAGGATGGCGCGGTCGGCGCCCATGGCTAGTGCGGTGCGCAGGGTTTCCTGCGCCTGTTTGACACCGATGGATACCGCGACGACTTCTTCGGCCGTGCCGGCCTCTTTCAGGCGGATCGCCTCTTCGACGGCGATTTCGTCGAACGGGTTCATCGACATCTTAACGTTGGCGAGATCGACACCGCTGCCATCCGCCTTGACGCGGACCTTCACGTTGTAGTCGATCACGCGCTTGACAGGTACAAGCACTTTCATCCACGGTCTCCTTGAGTTTTGCTATATGGTTTTTACCGATCTAACGGTCTTTGAATTCTGGAGTTCTTTTTTCCGAAAACGCTTTCATGGCCTCGGGAAAGTCATGCGCGCACAGCAAAACGCTTTGGGCATCGCGCTCGATATCCAGCGCCTCAAGATAGCTGCACTCGGCTGCGGCGCGCATCACACGCTTGGCGGTCTGAGCGCCAAACATAGGGTGCGTTGCAATCTCGCGGGCAATTTCCAGCGCCCGTCCCTCGACGTGGTTGGCCGGCACGCATTCTTCGACAACGCGCAGGTCCCTAGCGGTGCGCCCGTCGATTTCACGGCCCGTGAGCACCAGCATCCGCGCCACCCCCGCACCGGCACGCTGCTGAAGCAGCCAGCTAGATCCCGTGTCAGGACAGCCGCCGACACGCGCAAAAACTTCGCACAGCCTGGCATCTTCGGCGGCAACGACAATGTCCGCCGACAAGGCCAGGCTTAGACCCGCGCCAAAAGCCACGCCGCATACCGCGGAAATCAGAGGTTTGCGAAACAGATAGGCCGCGCGTCCGCCATCGTGAACCAGCTCCACCATTTCCGATGTCGCCCTTGCGCCTTTCGCGATCTCAGACTGAAACCCGACAAGATCGCCGCCGCTGCTGAAGTGATCGCCACCTGTCATGACAACGGCACGGATCATATCGTCCCGCTCGGCTTCGCTTAGGAGCGCCACCAGTTCTTCGACGAACCCGATGCTGTAAGGGTTGCGTTTTGTCGGCTGAAGAAAACGCAGGATTCCCACAGGGCCTTCCCTGTCCAGGCGAATAAGTTCAGTCATTCAAGCCTCCATCAGGTCCCGGTCCAGACGGGTGCTCGTTTCTCAGCAAAGGCCTTTGGGCCTTCAATCGCGTCGTTGCTGGCGTAAACCACCTCATGCAGACGCTTGCCCTCTTTCAGGCCACCCGCACAGCCCAGGTCCATGGTCGCGCGAACGCCGCCTTTGGCCGCAATCACCGAAAGCGGGGCCGCGCTGGCAATGCGTTTGGCAAGGTCGAAGGCCCGTGCGCGAACGGCATCGGGGGTGTCTTCGATATAGTTTGTAAACCCGTATTCGTGCAGGCGCTCGATCGGCATCAAGTCGCCGGTCAGAACGATTTCCATAAGGATGGGCTGCGGCAGCATGGATAGTGCCGGCGATGCCCAAGGCGATCCACGACCGATTTTTACTTCGGTGATACCGACCGTGGTCCCCTTGAGACCGACCCGCAGATCGCAATTCAAGGTCAGCATCATTCCGCCCGCCATCAGCGACCCCGTCATCGCCGCGATGATCGGTTTCTTGCAGGCGCGCATGGTCTCGTGAAACGGGTCGCGCATCTTGGTGAGAATATCGATGCCCTCGTCACGTGCGATTTGTGTGGCTTCCTTTAGATCCAGTCCGGCGCTGAATACGCCGCAATCGGCCGAAGTCAGAATGGCCACACGAACGCTGTCGTCCGCCTCGATCTTCTCCCAGGCGTCGGTCAGCCCGTTCGCAGCCGCCACAGAAAGCGCGTTTTTACGTTCGGGACGGTTGATACAGACGGTAGCAATTCCGTCTTCGATCTTCACGTTAATGGCGTTCATGGTACCTGCTTCGTATTTTTGAACAATCAAATTGCGGAAAGCTTCCCCGCGGCAAGTTTGCCGCGGGGAAACTCAGTCTTATTCGACTTTAAACGTCGCAGAGCTGTGCTTGATGACATCCCACACCACGTCGAGATAGTCGGCGCTCCAGTCGGTCAGCGGAACCCAGGTTTCGCCATTCCACTGCTCGACCCGGGTCTTGCCGCCACCACCGTGGTCTTTGTCGGTCACTGTTACCGGGGCCATAATGCCGTTTCCATCGAAGTTCTCGATCGATTCATAGGCATTCTTCGTGCTTTCCGGTGTGATCGGCCAACCGTTTTCGGTAATCGCGATACGCGCCGCTTCAAAACCGACCGAGTAAATCGCCATTCCCGTGTTGTAGTACACGTCGCGCACCAAGTTCTCGGGTCCGCTGCCCTTGCCATTGGCATAGTAGGTGTCCAGCATCGTCTTTACGATCGGAACTTCCTGGCCACCGGCCACGTTGGTCCCGCGCAGGATGCCTTTCGCCTGTTCCGCGCCGATGTTGGCTATATCGACTTCGTTCAGCCAGTTAACCGACAGATAGCGGTCGATCGGGAACCGGTTGCGGCGCATTTCCTTCGAGGCGACCACATGGCCGCCCGCCAGAAGCCAACTGATCACATAGTCGGGCTTGTCGCGGCGGATATTGCTCCATGCGCCGGCTTGATCCGACCCGGGAAGCGGCACGGGATAAAGCTCAAGTTCAAACCCTTCCTTCTCGGAAAGTGTCTTCAGAATCTCGATCGGTTCCTGACCGAAGGGATAATCCAGATAGATGAACCCGATTTTCGCCTTGCTCAAGTCACCGCCCATCTGGCCCTTGATGAAGGCAACGTCATTTGCCGCCTGCTGCCAATAGGTCGGACCGACCGGGAAAACCCATTCGAACACTTCGCCGTCCACTGCGTCACCGCGGCCAACGAAAGACTGCATCAGTACGTTACCGTCCTTCATGGCACGCGGCAAAACCGCGTTCGTGACCGGCGTGGACAGAAAATTGAAAAGGAAAACGCCTTCGCGCTTGAGCTGCTCATAGCATTCCACGCCACGCTGCGGTTCGTTGCCGTGATCGCGAATGATGACTTCAACCGGATGCCCTTCGATTCCGCCATTTTCGTTGGTGTACATCGCAAGATCCTGAGCGGCCTGGGCCACCTGCGGCGAAATGAACGTGTAGGATTTACTGAGGTCGAAGCAGAGTCCGAAGCGGATTGGCTCCATGTCTTGCGCTGACGCCACAGTCGCGCTTGCTGCAAGCGCGGTAGCAAGGACCACTGCCTTAATGTGCTGTTTGATTTTCATGTTTTCTCTCTCCCGTTGGTTTGGTTTAGGGCGGCGACACAGTTTTGTAAGCGCCGCTGCCGCCCCGCGTAGCGTCGCCCTTCCTGTTATTAGTCATTCACTGCTCGTATTTTGAGGAACTTTCTTTCACCACGTCCCACACGGCGTCCGTGTACTCATTGATCCAGTCGGTTTGCGGCACCCAAGTCTCCCCGTCCCACATCTCGATCCGGGTCTTGCCGCCGCCGCCATGATCTTCGGGCGTCACCATAATGGGGGCCATCAGCCCGTTCGCGTCGTATCCCTCAAGCGATTCCAGTCCCGCTTTGTAGGACCCTGCGGTTATCGGAAGACCTTCCTGTTCTGCCGCCCTGCGCGCGGCTTCGAACATGATTGAATACATGGCCAGACCAGTGTTGTAGAACACGTCCTGCGTCTTCTCGATCGGGCCGGACCCCTCGCCCTTGTCATAAAGCTCGGCCATGATTTCCTGATCCAGGGCAATATCCTGACCGCCCACGACATTGGTACCGCGCTTGATACCCTTGGCGGCCTCTTTACCGATGTTGGCGATATCGACTTCGTTCAACCAGTTGACCGAGATATACTTGTCCATCGGAATGCGATTGCGCTGCATCTCCTTCGACGCAACCACATGCGCACCGCCCAACATCCAGACGATTACATGATCGGGCTTGTCGCGGCGCACCTTGGACCACACTCCGGCCTGGTCGCTGCCCGGAAGCGGCACGGGGTACATCTCAAGCTCGAAACCCTCTTTCTCGGACAAGGTTTCCAGGATCTCGATTGGCTCCTGTCCGAAGGGATAATCGAAGTAAACAAAGCCCACCTTGACGTTCGACAAGTCGCCGTCATGCAATTGTTTTATGTAGGCAACATCATTGGCTGCCTGTCCCCAATAGGTCGGTCCGACCGGATAAACCCAGTCAAAGACAGTTCCATCCACGGCGTCGCCGCGGCCGACAAGCGACTGCATCAGGATGCGCCCGTCTTCCATCGCGCGCGGCAGGATGGCCAGGGAAACCGGTGTAGACAGAGTATCGAAAACAAATACGCCCTCGCGGCTGAGCTTGGAATAACATTCGATCCCGCGCTGCGGTTCGTTCCCGTGGTCACGCACGATGACTTCGACCGGTTCGCCACCGATACCGCCCTTCATATTGACCAGTTTGGCCAAATCCTGTGCCGCTTGCGCCACCTGTGGTGTGGCAAAGGTATAGGCTTTGCTGAGGTCGTAGCAGATGCCGATCTTGAATGGCTCAGACAGCGCCTGGGCGCCGAACACTGCTCCTCCGAACATGGATAGTACAGCCAACGCTTTGGTAAATTTCTTCATTTGTTCCTCCCTGAACAACTTCAGATTAGTACCTCAACTCAACCAACGTTTGCGTCGGCTATAGTGCTTGACGTTGTGAAAATCGGTCTCTCCGCCGCCTAGATAGAACTCCTGAATATCGGAGTTAGATTTGAGCGCCTCGGCGGTGCCGTGCATAACAACGCGGCCGTTCTCGATCAGGTACCCTTGCGAAACGATTTCCAGAGCCGCCAGGGCGTTCTGTTCCACCAGCAGGACGGACAGGCCCTCATCCTTATTGATCCTTTGCAAGATGCCGAAGATTTCCTCGACCAGGAACGGAGCAAGCCCGAGACTTGGTTCATCGAGCATCAACAGCTCCGGCCGGGTCACGAGGGCCCGCCCAATGGCAAGCATCTGTTGCTCTCCACCCGACAAATAGCCTGCTTGCGAATTTCGGCGTTCGGCAAGCCGCGGAAAATAGACGTAGATCTTGTCCTTTTCCGCATTCAGCGCAGGTCGGGACATTCCGCGCGGCGCGGCAGCGGTCAGGTTCTCGTCGGGGGTCAGGTGTTCGAAGACCCGTCGCCCTTCGATGACATGACAGATGCCCATCTCGACGCGTTTTTGCGCGAGCGCTTCAGTAATGTCCGTTCCCTGGAACGTTATCTCACCTCGGCTGATGCGCCCGCGCTCAGCCTTCAAAAGACCGCTGATAGCTTTCAACGTGGTGCTTTTTCCCGCTCCGTTCGATCCCAAGAGTGCGATCATTTCGCCCTTTGGGACTTGGACCGAAACACCTTTGATCGCTAGCATCACGTTGTCGTACAGTACTTCGACGCTGTTCAAGGACAGAATGTTCGGGGCTTCAAAATTTTCCTGCATCGACATTTTGCCTATTTCTTGTATTGATCGAAGGGCCAGACCATCAGATAGTCTCTGATGTTGCCGTAGAGTTTTCCCAAACCAAGCGGTTCGATCAGAAGGATAATGATGATCAGCGCGCCATAGACTGCGTTTGGGATGTGGGCGAGCGTTTCAACATTGATCTGCGTGCCAAGCCCTTCGCTCAGCGTGACGACGAAACCATTCACGATACCAGGAACAAGGAGAATCAGGGCAACACCGAAATAAGATCCAATGATACTGCCAAGACCGCCAACGATCACCATCGCAAGAACCTGGATCGAAACGGCAACCGAAAATTGCTCCGGCGCAGCAAGGAAGAAGAAGGTGGCAACAAGCAATGCGCCGCTGACGCCCGCGATGAACGATGAAGTCGCGAATGCCAGGATCTTGTAGTAGAAACTGTTCACACCAAGGATCGCAGCGGCGAAGTCTTTTTCCCGTACAGCGACCAAGGCGCGACCAAGCCCAGTACGCTTGAGATTAAGCATGAAGACCGTCACCAATACGCACCACCCAAAGGCAACATAGTAATAGCCGGTATCAGACGTGATCTCTTGTCCAAGCAGCGCCAATGTCGGTGACTGTAGCGACGCGTGTGAGCCCCCCGAAATCGCCGGAGAGTGGGTCAGAACCCAGTCCATCACGAATTGCATAGCAAGAGTAGTGAGAGCGAGGTAGAGGCCCTTGACACGCAAGGCGGCAAAAGCAAACAGGCTGCCGATCACAGATGACGTCAATCCGCCGATGATAAGGGCTAATTCCCACGGCACCCCAAAACGCGCGGCGTGGATCGACGAATACGCTCCGACGGCCATGACCGCAGCATAACCCAAGTGAAGTTGGCCTGCCCAACCTGTCACCAGATTCAATCCAAGAGCGGCGGCCGTCCAGATCAGCCAGGGAAGTACGTAACTGTTCAGATAGAGCGACGGTATGATGAATGGCGCGGCAATGCCGATCAGGAAGATGAATGCAGCCAGATTCCGGTCAGCAGGTACTTTGAAGATTCGGCTATCCGAAACGTAGTTGGCGTGATGGACGCCAGAAAGTCTGTAAAACATGCCTTACACCCTTTCGATGTCGTGACGACCGAACAGCCCATGCGGACGGATCATGACCGTTAGAATGAGCACTGCGGCGACGATAAGCTCACGGCTTCCGCCTCCGACAAGCGGATCAAGAAAATCAGCACCGACGTTTTCGACAACGCCCAGGATGACGCCCGCGATCACGGCGCCGAGAATGCTGTCCAGACCACCGAGAACGGCAACCGTCAGACCCTTGAGAAGCAACAGCGACAGCGCCTGATCGACACCCTGAATCTCGCCCCAGATAACACCTGCTCCGACCGCAACAACTGATGCCAACGCCCAGGACAACCCAACGCCGCGCTCAACCGAAATTCCGACCGACCAAGAAGCCATGTAATCATCTGCAATGGCCCGCAACTTGATCCCGGTCCGGGTTCGGAAGAACAGCATGAAGGCGACAAACAGTCCAAGCGCAACACCGGCACCAACCAGATGGATGCGGCTGATGAAGATGTCGCCCAGAAACAGCGGATCATAGCTGACGCCCAGTTCCATCGAACGCGACGTCCCGCCCCAGATCGCAAGCGTCGTACCCCGTAGGAAAATGTCTAGGCCGAGCGTCAGCATTAGGATCATGACAACCGGCCGACCTGCGAGACGGCGCAGAGCAACACGCTCAATACCAAACCCCAAGCCAAACATGATGACTGCCGCGAGTGGAATGGCGGCCCAAAGCGGCATGTCCACGTCGCGCGCCAGCGCCAGGACCACATAGGCCGCGACCATCGTCAACCCACCTTGCGCTAGATTGGGCACCGAGGATGCTTTGTAGATCAGAACAAGGCCGATGGCGAATAGCGAATATAGAAGACCCGTCAAGGCTCCGTTGATCGCAAGCTCTGTAAGAAAGACCCAGTCCATTTATACCTCCCTGATAGGAAGGCTTCTTTCGACCTTCCCTACTTCCCCGGTCTCGTAAGTCACCTGCGCGCTTACATGGACCTCTTTTGAACCGTCGTAGAGCGCCGCGATCACGTCAGCATAGCGTTCCTGAATGACCTTGCGCCGCAGTTTTCGGGTTCGCGTGATTTCGCCATCGTCCGGGTCGAATTCCTTGGGCAGGCTGACAAAGCGTTGCAAGCGCAACGGTTCGGTGACGGCGTTGTTGACCCGCTGGAAAGCCTCGCGAAGCAATATCGCAACCTCTTGGCGCTGAGACAGATCGGCGTAAGACACATAAGGTACGCCGTTCACCTCTGCCCAATGACCGACCGCTTCGAAATCTACACAGACCATCGCCGTCAGTTCGTCCAGGCCCGCGCCGATAACGGCCGCGTCTTTGATATACGGATTAAACTTCAGCCGGTTCTCGATATAGTTTGGCACATAACGCTCACCGCCTGCTGTATGCATGACCTCGGAGACGCGCCCCAGAACAACCAAGTGTCCATCTTCCTCAAGATACCCGGCATCACCTGTATGCAGCCACCCGCCCTCAAGGGCCTCGGCGGTCGCTTCGGGTTTGTTGAAGTATCCTTCAAATACGCTGTCCGAGCGTACCAGGATCTCCCCGTCCTCGGCGATAGTCACCTCGACGCCCGGCACGGGTTTGCCAACGGTATGAAGGCGCACTTCACCCGGAGACTGTATTGCATTGATCGCGCTGTTTTCGGTTTGGCCATAGAGTTGGCGCAATTTGATTCCCAGGGCTCGGTAGAAAACAAAGGTGTCTTCGCCGATCGCTTCACCGCCGGTGAACGCGTTCTTGAGGCGACTCATTCCGAACTGGTCCTTGATCGGACCAAAAACGATTGCCTCACCCAAAAGTCGGCCCAAAGGCTCCAATATACCACCGCTTTTTCCGTTCAGCTTGCGTGTCTCAGCTGCGATGGCCCGGTCCATAAAGAAATGGTACAGCCATTTCTTGAAAGGGGTCGAATTCTCGATGCCCACCTGGATTGTCGTCAGCATCTGGTCCCAGCTTCTCGGCGCCGCCAGATAGAAGGTCGGAGCGATCTCGCGCATGTCGCGCACGACTGTTTCCTGGCGCTCAGGAACATTCACGGTGAAACGCCAAAGTAGTGCCGCCGCAACGGTTATGGCGTAGTCTCCCACCCAGGCCATCGGCAAGTACGCAAGGATCTCCTCATTTTCGCCAAAGGCACCCGCCGCACGCCCATTCCGAGCCGCGGCAAGAACGTTCTTCTGACTCAGTACGATCCCCTTCGGTGCACCCGTCGTTCCGGAGGAATGCAGAAAGATGGCCGGATCTTCCGGTTTCGCACGACTAAGCAGTTCCTCACGCAGACCCGGAGCTTCGTTAAGATCGTGCTGACCAACTTCGGTCAGGTGATCCCAGGACATCAGCCCTTCGACCTCATAGAAACCAAGGCCGCGCGCTTCGTCGTAAATAATGTGGTCGATCCCCTCGGCGCCCGCGTTTTTCAGTTCCAGGATCTTGTCAACCTGTTCCTGATCTTCCGCGATGGCCGCAACGATCTCGACTTCGCCAAGAAAGTGCCGCAGTTCCTCGAGCGTTGCGCCCGGATAAGCGGGCATGGCGTAGGCACCAAGCAACGAAACAGCCAGCATGCCACCATACAACCGCGCACGGTTATCGCCGAGGATAAGCACGGCTTTACCCGGCTTCACGCCGATTTTTTCAAGTCCAGCCGCACAGGCCAGCACCTCTTCGGCGTATTCCGCCCAGGTGGTTTCTTTCCATATCCCACGCTCTTTTTCGCGAAGCGCGACATCCTTTCCGTGGCGCGACGCGTTCCGCGCCAGCAGTTCACCGTTCGTTTCGCCGCCTGAAGACCGGTTCTTCGTAAAATCAGCCATGCGACCCTCCGATATATGCCTCGATGACCCGCGGGTTTTTCACAACCTCCTTCGGGATGCCGCTGGCGATCATTTCACCGTAATTCAGGGCCAGCATCCGATCACAAATGCCGGTAATGACATCCATATGGTGTTCGATCAGAAGAACGCTGACGCCGCGTTCGGCACGGGCATCCAGAATGAAACGGGACATATACCCTTTCTCTTCCTGGTTCATGCCGGCCATCGGTTCGTCGAGAATCAGCATCTGTGGCTCGGCCACCAATGCCCGCGCCAGCTCGACCCGTTTTTTCAACCCGATTGGAAGGCCATCGACCAACTCATGCCGGATGCTCTCGAGTTGTAGAAACTCGATCACCTCCTCGACGATTCTACGGTTCTCGATTTCGTCACGCTGTGCTGCCCACCAATAAAGAGCCGTGCGCAAAACGCCTGGGCTCATGTGGATGTGCCGCCCGAGCAGGATGTTGTCCAGAACGCTCATCCCGTTGAACAGGGCAAGATTCTGGAACGTCCGTGCGACCCCCAGCTTGGCAACCTTGTGAGGCGCTGTGCCCGTGATGTCTTTTCCCGCCAGCCGGACCTTGCCCTCGTTTGGCGGGTAAAATCCGGTAATTGCGTTCGTTAATGTTGTCTTTCCGCTGCCATTCGGACCGACAAGTCCAAAGATTTCCCCTTGTCGAATAAAGACGTCCACACCGGTGACAGCGACGATGCCGCCGAACCGTCGTTCGACCCCGCTGCACTCCAGTATCGCCCCATTATCGGCTCCGATTGCTGTTTTAATCTTTGACGTCATCTAGATATCATTGTCCCTCTAAGGTTCACGGCCATCATCAGGTAACCTGGAAGTAGTCCGGTCGCCCCGTTGGCCATGGATCCCCCCACAATTGCTGTCCACCGTCGATGTTCAGAACTTCACCGGTTACGAATTTTCCTGAATTGGCCGCCATATAGACAACGCCCTCAGCGACGTCCCATTCGTCCCCGGCGTGCCGCATCGGATTGGAGTCCTGAAAGGTCGCAGAACCCTCCGGAGGGTAGTTCCCGAAACCGTTACTTTCGCAGCAACCCGGTGCTACGCAGTTCACTCGGATATCATGCGGGGCCCACTCCACCGCAATCGACTTTGACAGGTAAATTACCCCTGCCCGGGCCGCACAGGTATGAGCGATGCCGGGCATACCTCGCCAGATATCGGCCACGATGTTGACGATGCAGCCCGATTGATTGTTGGCAACCCAGTGGCGCGCCGTGGATTGCATCATCCACCAGGTTCCGTTCAGATTGGTGTCAATAACAGCGTTCCAGCCCTTCGGGGAAAAATCCAGCGCGGCCTGTGGAAACTGCCCCCCCGCATTGTTCACCAAAACGTCAATCGCCCCGAATTCCTGGTTCGTCTTAGCAACAAAATCCTCGACCTGCTCAGGCTCCCGGATAGTCATAGGCACAGCGAAAACTCCGCCCCCGAACCTTTCGAGGAACTCCCTGGCCAAAGCCAGTTTCTCTTCGTTGCGTCCATTGATCGCCAGATTGGCCCCAAGCCTCGCGAACAGGGTCGCAATTGCCAGCCCCAATCCGCCTCCAGCGCCGGTCACCACAACGGTTTTGCCGCTGAATAAATCGCTCGCGTAAACGGTTGCGCGTTTCGACAGGTCCTCCATCGAAGACCCGAACTGCGTCTTATGCATGACGCTTCCTCCCATCCCCCATTAAGGGCAGTTGCCAGTAATCTAACGCATGTTAGAAAATTGGTCAAGACACCTTTTCCCACCAGCCCCGCCCGTTATCTCCGATCAGTAAGACTTTGGAAGTCCAAGGGCTTTTTCTGCTATGAACGACAAAAGCATCTGCGGTGTCACCGGTACGATGCGGAATAGCAGAGCCTCCCGCACTAACCGCTCCACGTGATATTCCTTGGCGTATCCGAATCCGCCAAATGTAATTTGCGCGGCTTCGGTCGCCTCGACCGCGGCGTCGGCGGCCAAAAGCTTGGCAGCGTTCGCCTCGACGCCGCAGAGCTCTCCCGCATCGTAAAGGGCGGCGGCGTGCATCACCATGAGATTGGCAGATTCCACCCGCGCCCACGCCCGGGCCAGCGGATGCTGAACACCCTGATTTTGGCCGATCGGGCGGTCAAATATCACACGTTCGTTTGCATAATGCGCCGCGCGCGCCAGTGCGTTGCGCGCAATACCAATGCATTCGCCGGCCACTAGGATGCGTTCGGGATTCAACCCGTGCAGAATTTGCCGAAAGCCTTTGCCCACCTCCCCGATCAGGTCCTCAGCCGGAATCGGTAACCCATTGATGAAGACTTCATTCGAATCGACAGCCTTTCGCCCCATCTTTTCGATCTCTCGCACATCAACGAAATCACGGTTTAGATCAGTATAGAACAGGCTCAACCCTTCGGTCGGGCTGCTCACATCCTCTAGCCGCGTTGTTCTGGCCAGAAGCAACATCTTGTCCGCCACCTGCGCGGTAGAAATCCAGACTTTTTGTCCGTGCGCGACATATCTGTCCCCCTGCCGTATTGCCATGGTCGTCAGCTTTGTGGTGTCTAACCCGGTCGTCGGTTCGGTCACGGCGAAACAGGCCTTTTCATCGCCTGCTATTAGAGGGCCAAGCATACGCGCGCGCTGCTCATCGGTCCCAAACTTCACCACTGGGTTGAGCCCGAAAATGTTCATATGGATGGCCGAGGCTCCGCTCGCGCCGGCCCCCGACTCGGCGATTGCCTGCATCATAATGGTCGCCTCCGTGATCCCCAGACCCGCGCCGCCGACAGCTTCTGGCATGGCGATACCTAGCCAACCGCCATCGGCCATTGCCCTGTGCAGTTCATGGGGAAAACCACCGTTGCGATCCCGGTCCAGCCAGTAGTCGTCGTCGAACCTTGCGCAAATCCGCAGAATCTGATCGCGAATCTCTCGTTGGTCGGCGGTCAATTGAAATGTCATAGCGCGCGCCCTCCTTCCAATCTTACGAGTCCAGCCTCACACAGGGCAGTGATCCGCTCATCGTTAAAACCAAGATCACGCAGAATGCTTTGGCTGTCTGCGCCAGGTGGCCGTCCCAGCCAACAAAGCTGACCGGGCGTCGCGCTGAGATGAGGGACCGGGCCAATGACCTTATCTGTTCGCCCGCGACCGACACGATATCCCCGCGATGGCGTATCTGCTCGTTCGTCGTTATTTCCTCTACACTCAACACACGCGAGGCAACAGCATCATGGCGGGCGAATACCGCCTCCACTTCCTTAGCCGTGTGCTGCGTGACGAAATCATTGATCGCGTCAAAGACCACCGTCATGTGCTGCGACATCTCGCCGAGTGTCGCAAACCGCGGATCATCGGCCAGAGCGTCCCCACCGACCGCCCGCAGCAGCCGGTGCGCGGTTTCCGCGCTCCCTGCTGAAACGGTCAGCCAAACTCCGTCGGAGGTTCGGAACATCCCCCCCGGAGCAAAGTCCATCAGCTGGCGCAGCCCATTGCGCCGCGGCGAGAGGTTCGCGCCCGTCAACGCGGGAACCGGATAATCCATCAACCGAAGCAGAGCCTCGAATACTGCAAGATCGACGACTTGACCGCGTGCTATCCCCTTTTCGCGAGCAAATAGCGCAATCATGATTCCCAAAGCGCCCATTAGCCCTGTCGTGCTGTCAGCCGCCGGAAAGCCGGGGTGCATCGGCGGCCCGTCGGGAAAACCGGTCAGATGTGCTAAACCACTCATGGCCTCTGCAGCACGTCCAAACGCGCGCACGTCGCGCATCGGACCGTCCTGTCCGTAACCTGAAACCCGCAAAACAACCAAGTCCGGGTTCCAATCGTGCAGGACGTCTGGCCCAACACCAGCACGCTCTAGCACACCCGGCCGGAAGTTTTCGACAAGCCCGTCGCCATCTTCAACCAACTTGCGCAGGATGTCCCGGCCCTCGTCGGACTTCCAGTCCAGACTTAGAGTTTTCGTGTAGCGACCCAAAGTCTTCCACCAAATGCCCACCTCATCCTCTGCCTTGGGTCCATGGTCGCGCATCATATCCGTCCGGTTGGGGGCTTCGATCTTGATGACAGCTGCACCAAAATCCGAGAGTAAAGTTGCCGAAAGTGGTCCGGCAATGACGTGACCGAGTTCTATAATCTTCATTTGATCAAGGAGGCCAGACATCCGCACTTTTGACTTTTCAATATTCTAATGTCTGTTAGATTATTAGCGGGATCGAAAGCAAACATCAATACCGCCTTCTGGACGCTTGCGTGGTGGACCGTGATCTCCCGTGTGGATCTGGAATTGGTATTCCCGGCGATTTCCTCAAGATCCCTGAAAGTATTGCCCCGGCATCTAATCGGTCAGGGCTCCGCGGTCTCTAATTGTCAATTGACACGGAATATTGCCCCCCTATCGGGATGCAAAATTGACCCCTTACGTTACCGGTTGGGCTGGCCCGAGGCGGCGTAGCCTCCATGTCGCGCAGCCGGATCGGGCCAGCCTGCTTCCGGTTATTCGCTGTTCTTGAAGCGCCAGCTTTCGTTTCCGGTCTCGATGATTTCGCAGGGAGAGTGGGGTAGTCGAGAAGAGCGGTTGCCATTTTGGCGTCACCGAGGACAGCTAGCCTTGCTCCTGAGCTTCTTCGGCCTGTTCCCGCTGATGTTTCTCGCCGGCACCCTGGCGCCGGTCAAGAGCATGCCCGCGGCGCTTCAAACGCTCTCTCTCGCGAGCCCGTTGCGCCACTACATGGACGTGATGCTGGGCGTCTTTCTTAAGGGCGCTGGGATCAAGTCGCTGTGGCCGCAAGCCCTTTCACTTCTCGCCATCGGCCTACCGCTCTTTGCCATCGCAATGCGGATCTTCGAGCGGCTGTCATTTTGATCGCGGCGAAAGAGGGTCACCGGAATCGGCGATCAGGAGGCTGCACAGGGCGTGCACGAGCAGCGATGCGCCCACGGAGCCACGCCACCAGCGGGCAAGGTAGCCAATTTCCTCCGCAGGATTGCTTCGACTGCGGGAAGAAGTTTGTGGGGAACGAGGGCAAATTCCAGGTTAAGGACACGGGCGAGTTCGACAAGGCTCAAGAACCTGAGGTCGACCGTGCCGCTATCGATTTTCGAGATATGGCTCTGCGGCACGCCGGACCGGACACTGACGTCGCGTTGGCTCAACCTTATGGCTTTCCTTGCCGTGCGCAAACGCTCGGCGATATGTTCAGTCGCGTATGCCATTTGATTTTCTTTCCTATATCAGAATTCAACCTGGATATGTTTTATCTGATCATACCTTTGTTTAGGGATTCTCGTCACATCACTGGGACAGAGACTGTACAAATGCCTCCCCGAAGAAGGCCTCCCCGATCTCGTGCTTCCGGGCCTGCTTGATGTAACGCATCGACATGGTCGGCGTCTTGTGGCGCATCTGGTCCATAAGCTGGTCGACGGAGATTGGGCGCCCGTCCTTGTCGACGTTTTCCGCAAGCGTCACCC
>Ga0189275_100119_pt1 | contig 115848 bp, 116 predicted proteins | sample N19A6minimetaG_FD_130329 | JGI IMG/M metagenome (GOLD analysis project Ga0189275, IMG submission 130329) | Marine microbial communities from the Costa Rica Dome - N19 A6 mini metaG | ecosystem: Environmental > Aquatic > Marine > Oceanic > Photic zone | place: Costa Rica: the Eastern Pacific...
GGCGAAAGTATAAATTCTCATCCGACATCATCGGCATGCTGCTGGCTAAATCACGCGAAAGAAAATGATCCTTGTTTGTTCTTCAAGACGCCCAAATGTGCACGTTCGGGCCTCTTGGGCCAACATGACCCGCAGCGCTCGCGGGACCGCTGACGCGCCGGGCAGGAACGTCCGTCAGAAGGCGGGCTTGAATCGCGAGGTGCTGGACACGGCACCTGGCGCACTGATGACGATGATCAAATACAAAGCGGAAGAAGCTGGTGTTTGGATACTCGAGGCTCCGACTGGCCAACTGAAGCCGTCGCAAAGGTGTCCTTCGTGCAATGCCGTCAAGAAGAAAAGCTTGGACCAGCGGGTTCACTCATGCCCTTGCGGACATGACGAACCCCGAGACCTCGCCTCTGCGCGAGTTGTTCTGAACTGGGCCATGGAAGGTTTGGGCCGGGAACCGGTCATGCGAGACGGGCTGGCATTAGCCGCCTAGCTCCGCGAAACCCCTTCCAAACAAAGTTTGGTGGGGGTAGTTCATCCGCTGGATGGTTTCGTCCATCTCCTCGACCCTCGGCATGTAATGGGGGCGGATCAGTAGTCCGCCCAGTCCTTCACGACTTCCTTCTCCCTTGAGAAGCCCCTTGCGTCGCGAAGCCCACCCGCAGGCGGACTTGTGGCGGCCGGGCGGGTGAATTCGGCGCTTTCCCGACGCGTTAGAACCTCTTCGAGGCTCGGCCGTCCGGCCCTGGTCGGAGCCGTCGCAACGACCACCTTCTTCTTCCGGCGATTGGCGAGGTAGGCATGGTATGCCGCGCCGCGTTTCCGGATCGGCTTCCCGATGATCTCTTCGGCGGCACGGAACAGCGCCGACGTCACCTTTCCGGTGATTTCTCCGGCGGCACGGCGAAGGCGGTGCATGTAGACCTTCAAGGTGTCGGCGGTGACGTGGATGTCGAGCTTCGCCAGCGCGGCCGCGATCTCGGCCCAGGTCCGATTGCTCTTCTGTTCAATAATGTCGTCGTACAGATCCGCGATCCGATCGAGGGCGCATGGTCCCTTCGGCGGCGTATCAAAAGCATCTGAGAGTTTCACCGTTGCTGTCGTCAATCCGGCACCATTTCGTCTTTATCGATTTCTTAACGTCCTCCCGGTCCTTCGAGGTCGGGATTTTTCCGGAGCAAGCCATAAGCGTTGCAACGAGATTCTCGGAGCTGATGCTCCGATGGCTGCGTTCCAGCCAGGAGTATGTTGATAGCTTCGTTCTCCTCGGGGTCCACCTCATGTCCGCAGATCACACACTCGAACACCGCTTGGCTTTTGCGGCTTTCTTGGGCTTCGCGATTGACCATACAAGTATGGTTTGTCGACAGCGTGCAAGCATCAAATCCGCCGGCGAAGTGGGTTCACCTCCAGCCCTTAAGGACAGTGTTTCCCAAGTTTTTCCCCAGAACCATCTTGCGTGGCTTAGCGGTCCACACATCTTTTCCCTTTCTTCGTTCTCCATGAAAACGTAGGAGCCGGAAATGCGAAACGCGACACCGAAAGCCCCTTAACTCCCGGTGCCGCGCTTTGACCGGATGCGGGTATCCACCGCATCCGTCCCCACGAGATGGCCGTCCTAAATCTTTCGGGACGACGAGACGGGTTTGACGGCACCGGGTGCCGACAACGGCTTCGGCGGCGACGTGATGCCCTTCGGCCGCGATACGCGATCATCGCTGTCGATGACCCGTTGCAGTTCCTTCTGCATACGCGGCGGCAACGGCCGCTTCGGCGACGGAGCATGGCCCGGCGGCGACGGGATTGGTTCGATTTCAGGAACGACATCCGGCGCCTGACCGAGCAGAGGGACATCCTGCTTGTTGATCCGCGCTTGCTGATGATCACCGTCCGTCGTCAGCTGGAATTGCGTGTCCCATCCCCTCATGGAGTTCTGATGAAGCGGCTCCAGGAGATCATTTGCCTTGTCGACGGTGAACACCGGGAAATCCGGCACCGGATAGGTCAATGACATCTGTGCTTCGGTGCCGCCTTGGGTAAGCAGAATTCGCTGGCCGTCGTCCTCCGGCTCGAAGAATACGACGCGCAACGGTTGATCGGAATCGAATTCGTGCTGGGCGCCGTACTTGTCTGTGAATGTCCAGGTGCCGTTATCGACATCGCGATAAAGGCGAGAGCGATCATCGAAAACGAGGTCGACAAAGCCCGTGATCGTGTTCGGCATGTCGTTCATCGAAGTCAGCTCCATTTCCTTACCGCCGACGATCAGGGAAGGCACCCCGTCCTTCAAAGCGAAGTCGAATTCCACACCGGATTCCCGGTTCATGTGGAACTGGATTTCGGTGAAGATCTGGTCAGGATCGGTGACGAAGATCGACGGCCATTCCGGGACCGAATACTCCAGCCCCATCACGGCGACGGGATCTCGCTGGGGGTCGTCGCCCTGAAGGAACCGAACCATGTTCCGATTGGGAATGAAATCGACCTGGACGGGCTGCGAGCCGTCGAAGACGACTGGCCCCTTGTTCTCGTCCTGGTAGACCCAGTCGCCGGACTGTTTCTGAAGCCGCCCGGCCTCATCCGACTTCGGATGGAACCAGAAGGTCTCCGACATGTTGTCGGTCTTCGGTTCCACCTTGTACGTTCTCTCTGCCGCCATCGTTGATTTCTCCATGCGGTTTCCTTGATCCCAACATGGAGGCCGAGAGCGGGAAAAGCTCGAGATCTCGTCGAGTAACTCCCGGATGCGCGGATTTTCCGTGAAGGCCAAAGCTCGTGCCAGCCAACCGACACCGGGGAAGGGCGGGGACTGCTTCTCATGAGAGCGAAGGCCAAGAAGTTTCGGCGAAGGAAGTCAACACTTCGAAAAAAATAAAATACTTGAGGAACCTGCCGCTGGTCGGCGTGTTGTTCCGTTCCGCCGTTCGGGTGACAATTAAAGGGTCAGAGAGACGCTGACGGTTTCAGTTCCCCTTGAGGGACTTCCGGCAAAAGCCGGAGACACCATCAACGGTCCAACAAGGAGAAACCTCATGACCGACCGCACTTTCGCCCCCAGCATCAAGCTCAACTTTCGTGAGAGCATGAAGCGCCTCGCCGCCACCATCACCAGGGAATACTGGGAACCGGCATTCGACGTCCTCCCCGAGAGCTACGGCCGCCACCTGGTCGTTTTCAACGACGGCAACGTGCGCATCGACGAAATGGAGAAGAACAACTTCTACTCGCCTGACTTCTCCTCGACGATTGCGTTCTGCGCCCCAATCCCCGACGAGCTGGCTCCGGATCGCCTGCGGGAATACATGACCTCCGTCGAAATGGATGACGAGATCGACTTCTCCGGAGTCGAGGAAGTGTCGAAAACGCATCCGGATGAGGCAGTCGAGGAATTCTTCGGTGACCACCCGGAAGCCATCCTGCACATCAAGGAGGACGAATTCGAGGCCATCGCTGAGCGCATTCGCGCCAACTACAAGGATCTCGGCGTCTATATCCCGACCGTTGATGGATACGACGGCCTCGAGGCCGCCTTGTGTTCGCTTCAGGCGAAGATGGAGCGTGAGGAAAACAACGAGAAAGAGGCCGCCTGAGTGGCGGCTTCGGCCCTCGGATGTTTCGAAGACGGGGCAACAATCAAGGAAACGGCAGGGAGTTGGTGATGTCAGTGAGTTTGAATGACTTTGTGAGGAATATGGCGAAGGCGGTCGGGTCCGATCCGGACACCCCGGCACGAACTCAAGAACCCCCGAGGATGAAGGATCGGCCGACGAACCCCAACGGTTATGCCGTCATGCGGAAGTCCGGGGGACTTCGAAACGGAAATGAGTATTCGAACTCCCTGTGGCACGCCGTCAAGGATGGTGAAGGGGCTGCCCTGTGCGGCACGAGACCAGCCATCGGCTGGAGGAGCGACGACGGCGCGGAAAAGACGATGGTCACCTGTGAGCGTTGTCAGGAGACGTTGAACGATTGGCCCGAAGCCGAACTGGATGAAGATGCGGCACCGTCCGCAGCATTTTGAGGAGAACCCCAATGAACCACGTCATCGCGTTTTTCGTTTCCGCATTCATCGGAATGCAGTTGATCGTCACCGCGATCCTTTTCCCGGGCGTCGAAACGAGTACCGCCTACCTTCTCATAGCCCTGACGGCAATCGTAGGCATGTTCTGCGCCGCGATCCGCGAGCTCGAAATCGGAATGTTGCGGTTTCGGGAAGAGCACCCCGGCGTGCTGCTGTAGCCAACGAAAAGGCGGCCCGAAGACCGCCTTCCCATATTCCGAATTCCGATTTCGTCACATTTTGATGCCCGAAGACGGCTTCCGTTCGCCGGGTGTCGTCAGACCGGACTTGGGCGGCATCGGCCCCTTGGGTCTCGAGATACCGGGCTTGGCGCGATCCACCTCCTTCTGAGTGGTCGCCTTCCAGTCGTCGGCCGACATGGCTTCGAATTCGCGAATGGTCTTCGGCACCTCACCTTCGAAATTGTTGCCGAATGCGTCGTTGGCGATGCCACCCTGGTTGGTTACGTGCCATCCCTGATCATAGAGGATACCAGCCAGCTTCGCCGGCGACTGCGGATCCACGGAACACAAGTGGCCGCTGTCACGCAGGCCCTCGTACCCGGCACTTTCCAGAGCTTTGAGAAGATTCTCCGTCGTGAATTCTCCGCGATTCCATTCACCGAGGGATGGGTTCGGGAAACCGAACCGCAGGGAAGTCGCCTGTTCGCCCGGGAACTGTTTGGCACCTTCCTCGCTCCAGAAAAGAGACACGGCATTCATCTGAACGTGGCCAAGATCGTTGTTCGGCATCGAAAACTCCTTTGTCGATTGCACTGGCAATATTGTGGTATCGACCGACGCCCGATGCTCGTGAACGATGCCGGTAACTCCCGGATGCATTACATTTTCGGCGCGGACACCTCTTCTAGGAAGCGTTTCCGAATTTGCCGGGAGTTCATGCCTACGGAGACGATGAAACTCTCGCAATGGATCAAGTTGGCACTGAACCAGGCGATGCTGGCTTCGTTGTTTTCGTAGCCGAGCCTCTCAGTGGCCGTTCGCGCCTCGTCGTCGTCGCTGAAGTCGTGGACGGAAACTTCGTTGTCGCCGGAAACGGACAGCAGAAGTTTGCCCTTCTTCGCTCCGCTGGGAGCCGCCACGAACTCGATCAATTCGATATCGGACTCGTCGTCCAAACCGACGATTTCGCGAACGTGTTCAGGGGCGGCCGCGATGTCGACCTGAAGGCAATACGGATCCACCGACGATGATGTCAGGCCCTTGTAGTCGTCGTACAACCCCATCCGGAGCATCGAATAGACGGAAAATTGATCGCGGTCTTTTCTAAGCAAGGTAGAGATGCTGTCCGCCTGAACCAACTTGTGCGATATCCGCGGAAGACCATCCTTCACTTCGATCCGGACTTGCGTTTCGGTTACACCAGCGAATTTTGCCACGCCGTCGACTGCCGGTTTCAGGTTGAAGGCGAAGATCTGAAGGAAACCCTTCAGGCCGTCATGGACGTCTGACTTCACATCCTTTTTCGCGGTCACACACAACACCCGGTCAAATCCAGGCATGTCCGTTTCCGAAACTTCCATCGCGACGTCCCAGCGATCATTCTCCTGGAAGAAGTCGTGCTCCTTGAGAGCCGCCAAAGCCAGCTTCTCGATCTTCCTGATGGCGGTGTCGAAGTTATGCGTGTTGCGGGTCATCAATTTCTCCTTGCTCGTTGATGTCTGATGGTCAGGCACGGTGTCGCAATGAACACGCCGTCGGCGAAAGTCAGGACTAAGGCTTCGAAATCCCCTGCGCGGCTGCCGGGGCAACCCTTGTCGGATTCAGGTCAACGAAGGCTACGAGGAACCCAACAACAGAGATGACGAGGATGACGATTCCGAAAACGGAAACCGGCCGTTTCGGCGGCTTCTTGTTTCCGTCCACGAGGTCGAAGAGGTGTTGATTGGCGTCGGTCATCTGGCGGCTCCTGTCCCCCATAGAATTCGGGGATCAGGAGCGATGGCGATATCCCGTAAATGCGGGCGCCGGGAGTTGATGCTTTAAAATCGTTACATGCCGAAGCCGGGCGCGGCGGCCGAGGGTTCTCTTTCTCGAAGAATCTCGATTCCCTTCTCCCGCACATGGGCGGCATACAGCATGTGTTTCCATAGAGGGTCGCCGGCATTCCCCCGGTCAAAGCTCAAGAAGTTGGGATCAAAAGTGGAGACACCCCAATCATCAAGGTTGAGAACGCTTGCGTTCTGACGGTCATCGACGCCGCACAACAGCCAATACGGCTCCCGGAACTTCGTCTCGACCTCGAGCTTTACCAACGCCAGCGGGAAGTCCGGTTCTATCCGAAGAGCGTCGTAAATCTCATCCTCGGCCGGAAGAGCTGTCAGACTACACGGAGTCAATTTGCTCAACGGGTTTTCGATTTCGAATTTGGCGAGAGAAAGCTCCGGGAAGTGTCTCTGGGAAAGACGATGAATCTCCTTGAAGAAACCAAACAGATCCTCTGAGCTCGTAGCGGCGGCCCTCAGGTTGCTGAAGGACTTGTCCCTGGTTGTCGAAAGTATGTTTCTGTGCCCAGGCATCCGCGCCACCGAAACCTTCATCGGTATAGTCTCGAATTCCTGCCTCCGATCTATCCAGTTGATCGCGAACGCAAAGGCGTGCGCGCCGCCGAGAAGCGGGACCGTCATCCCTAAATCGTCGGCACCGCAAAATGTTGAGGGCTTCTCGTGTTTTTGGGGGAAGTCCCATTTGATCAAAACGTCAAGCGTCGCACTACCTTCGAAGAAGGTGGCGGCGAATTCGATGTCTCTGTTGCTTTGGATGCCGACACCGGGCTTTAGCTTTGGGTGCGATCTCACGGCGGCTTCAACCGGTTCCTTGATCCGGGAAATGAAGTCCGCGATACGTTTCTCCGGGGTCTGCATAATTGCCTCCTCTGCAAACCACATGTCCGACGTTCGCTTGCAAGGGGCAAACGATATGGTCGCTTAACTCCCAACGGCCGACCGACTTCGGTGGGGTGAACTGCACAAAAACGCTTACGGCGGCGCAAATATGATCATTTCGGCCACCGTTTACGAAAAAGCGATTACGGCTCAATCGCCGAGGCGAGCGCCCCACTTCCAGACGTCGGCTTCGCGAGCCAGTCGAACCGCGTGCCAGGTTTCGTCATCCTCTCCGTAAACCGGGTCGTGCTGGTGCTTGGAGTGCCTGATCGTCGGACCAAGGGCGTAGACGCGGCCCTTGCTGTCCAGAACGAACTCGCTGGCGTCGATCTGATGAGTGCCGCCGACAGTGACCACATTATCGTTCACAGCAGTCGCATTCACGGGGCGAGCACGCACCGGGAACATCAGGACGTCACCCTGGCGAACAGCCTTCTCCAGCTGCTTATCAGTTACCTCCCACATCCATTTCTGGGCGGCCCTAACGACGGCGATCGGGTTCTCCGGATCCTTGCGAATGGCGGCATGAAGGCCATGTGCGCCGACCGGATGACGGAACGCGGTACCTGTCTCATTGAGACCCACCATCACGTAGTCCTTGTGGACGTTCGCGAAGCCGTTGGCATAGCGGCGAAAGAAATGCCGGATCTGGATGATATAAACGTCCTGGTCCGGGTCGTAGCCATAGAGATCGAGGTTGAGAGAGTCGCCGCGAGATCTCTTGTCGAAATCGACGAATGTCTCCGGAAGGATCGGCTCCCCGTCTTCGGTCTTCAATGCTTCCAGACGAGACATGATACCGCGAACCGAAACCTTTTCGCCGTCGATCTCAATGCCCATGATCGCGCCGTAACCGTTACGGGAAACCTTGATGTTCTTTTCCATGATGCCACTCCTTGCTATTTGGCGGAAAACGGTCGGGACCGACTGCGATCCCTCTATTAATGGTGCTTGTCGGCGGCGAGTGGCACAAGTTCCGCCGATTAAAAAGTCAATAAAGACAAATGCTTGACTTATGTTTCGCCGACAGGTTCATCATCAGGTCTGAAGAACTCAGCAAATAGGCCAATCTGGATTTCGAGCAGCCCTGCATGTGATGGTTTTCGGCCCCCGGTCACAGACCGCGGACATTCCGCCGGGTGGCCGTCGAGGGCCTTTTGCCGGCGATCCGGATGAGGGGCGAGGACGATGCGGTGCTCTTATCGCTGACATCGGGAGTTACTGACGTCGATTCCTGTAACGAGCCAACGACTTCATGCCCCGTCATCGGGAACAACACATGGAGTTTTCGAATGCAAAAACTCGAAGTCGGCCCCGCTGGGGCATACACCGCATTTTACTGGATCCGCACCGCCCTGGTCACGACAGTGGTTGCAATCCCGACTATGGGAATGGGTCTGATCCTTCTGCCCGTCTTCGTCTGGCACAAGAAAGCCGTCGTCAATCGAACGAAAATCGTGGTGGGAGAGGGTGATCGCCACGTCAAGTTCCAACATGGCCCCTGGGCACCGACGGAAGAGCAGGAATCGGCAGGTAGTCGGATCCTTCCATGAACCAATTAAACTCGGCAATGCTGTGGATGCCCTCAGGGTATTTGCGAACCCAGAAGACATAAGGGGCGACCATATCTGGGGTCTTGATCATTTGTCCCATGGCTTTCGCCGTCATTCCCACCAGCGGGTCGATTTCGGGATACGGGAGATGTTTGGCAGCAATCCGCCGATTATGCTCCGTCAACTCAATCCATTGCAGTACCAGATCAGCTTCCGGGTGATCGTCTTCCAACGGAGGGGGAGGGGGGATGCGCGGGAGATTCATCTCTCCGGCGGAATTGACGAAATCCTCAATATTGATCTTGAAACCGGAATTCGACGACGTCTTCGGCTCCATGCCGAGGGCTTTGGTGAAATTCATTCGAGCGCTCCTGTGGGTGTCGTTATCCAAACCCTGCTGGAGACGGTCGATCAATGCATCCGTCGGCTCCGGATAACTCCCGGCGGTAAAAGAAAAGGCGGCCGGAGTCCTTTCAGGCGAACTGGACCGGAGCTTGAATTAACGTCTTGATTATTGGTCGCAATTGTAAAATATCGCAGTCCGAAGAATCCACGAAGACTGTGAATAGGGGTGTTTTGGTGAGCTTGGCTGGCGTTCGTTTTTTTGCGTTTTTAGTTACTTGCATTGCGGCCTCGTCTTCCGCAACTGCGTTCGAGAGTTGCCCTCAAACTTGGAGAACGTTGAGTGAGAACGCCGGGAAAACTGGCTGGCTGTTGAATTCACAGCCTCGCACTCTGGCCCCAGCACACGAAACAGATGCGCTCAAGGTGCCGCTTCTTAAGCAGACCGGTCCGAAAAAGTGGAGCCATGACGGTAGTTCCTACGCGACCTACGGCGAAATGGTAACCATCGAAGGGCGGCCCTTTGAGGAAGCGGGCTATTACAACATCGTCCGTGGAGATGGATCAAAAGCCGTTGTGAGCAGCCTGGACCTACAGCTTTTTGATTTTAGGAAATGTTCCCCTGCGGATCTGCTTGAAGAACATCGAAGCATGGAGTTTGGGTACACGGTACGGTTCATCGAGGCTCTGCCTCTGTACTTGCGAGAAGGCGCTAGACCGCTTGATCTGGTAGGTGATTGGATCGACGAGAAATATATTTCAGAGATTGAGTATGTTGTTTGCGGTGCGTGGGACGGGCCGGGGTTTGCAATTAAAGAGGCCACGTTGAAATGCACACCAATCTACAAAACGTCTAAGCGGGAGTATGGCGCACCGACATCCATATATTTCACCGATCTGAAAGATGTCCGCCCGATCTATTTGGACTGATCGACCATGCATACGAAAAAGGCAGCCGATGCCGCCTGATGTCGTCAAGTGCCTGCGGCTGGGACGATGCCCGGCCATGCTGGGAGTTATCTTGCAAAGGGTGGTGTGCAACCCTCGAGCGCCTGGATAGCCTCATCCAAGCTCAGACCCTTCCGGCCCGCGTTCGCGGCATCCTCGGCGGTCTGGCGGACGATGGTCGCCGCGATTTCTTCGGTCTGCGCGTCAAATCGCTCCAGACACTCGGATCGAGAGTCCTCGATCTGCTTCCTCAATTCCTCATTCATACGATTTATCCTTCGAATACTCGGCTAATTCGAGAAGGGCATATGCCGCCATCGACCCCACGAATGCGATGAAGGTCGCGACACAGAACCATGCGAGCTCGCTCAAGGGTGAGATCGGAAACAATGCCGAAAATCCGCCTTCGACAGCAATCGGAATACCAATCTGGAGAGCAGGGAGAATGACGGCATAGGTGAGAACGCTGGTCAAGACGGTGAGCATGGCGGACATACCAAACCAATTCATCATAAATCAAAGACCAAGCGTTGCCGTCAGGGAGATGAAAAGTAGGCGGATCCCAACATTGAGTGCGGCAAGAGAGGACGTTCCGATGACGAAGCCGCCGACGGCCTCGACCCATGAAAGGCCAAGGGTGAATTTCAGGAGGCAGATCGTGATCAACGAAAACCCAAGGGAAATGATATTAATAGCGCGTTCGTCGTCGGTCATGGGTTCGGTTCTCCTTGCCGGAGCCGAATATGTCTGCTGACTGCGAATGACGCCCGCGCCGGCGGCCAATAACTCCCGATGCCAATGAAAAAGGCGGCCGAAGTCACCTTTCCATTTCTTGTTGTCGTCGGAGATCACATGGACACTGATGGACCCGCCTGACGACGCTCGCTGGGAGGCGTGATGCCAGGACGGGGACGGGTGATGCCTGGGAGTCCGCACTTACGGTTACACTGGATTTCTCCGGCCGCAATCATGCGATCCGCTTCCTGTTGGATGGCTGGTAGGTGGAGCCGATACATCTCCAGTTCGAATTCCAAGAGAGAGCCGCCGTAGTGCTTGATGGTATCACTGACGGAACCATCATGGGTGACCGCAATCGAAAGCTCGTGCATATCGCCGATCTCGTGATCGAAATCATCCCGGATCTGGTCTGCATACTTTTCGCGAAGGTGATCAAGGACAGGAAGTTCGACGTGATGGAAGCCAAGCCTTGTTTCCGATTTTCGGAGCGTGATGTCTGAGGTCGGAGAGGTAACTGTGGCATCGTTCATTGACTGCTCCGTCATCTCCGCCGCCTTCGCCTTCAACACGTCTTCGTACTCGCTGAAGAGTTCATTTTCGAAATCGTGCCAGACGCCGGCATCGTATCCCTGTCCCAGTTCGACATCGCCGTTCTCGTCAACATGGACGACAAGCATGTGTTCCTGCGGCGCGTCACGATCCTCTTCCTCCTCGAAAGCGGATTCGAAGCTTCCGATCATGTGACCGGGCACCTTGAGGTCGACGCCCCAGGTGGCTTCGGGGATATCGCCGTCGTACTTGTAGAACTCGACGTTCATTCGCTCGGCGGCGAGTTGCCCGGCCAGCGCTTTCAGCTCGCCGTCGAAGTGAGCGACGATGCTTTCCTCGTACCCGCGAAGAACCGCGGAACCCGAATGGTCGGGAAAGATGGAGCCGTCCTTGTCGATGGACATCAGGACTTCTTCCGTCGCATTCACGCGAAAGCCGGCGGCGGTAAGCGCCTCGCGATGCCGATCCCTCACTTCATCGGGAACCGGGAATTTCACCCAGAAGTCCCCCAGGGAACCTCGGGGACGACTTCCGTCGTCAATTTCATATTCGAGGGCGGTATTGGACATGGAAATCTCCTGTCGGTTTGTGATGACAGAAGAATGGGGTGCGAGGGCGCAAGGAACACGTGAAGATGTTGCGTAACTCCCGGACAACGGAAAAGGCGGCCGGAGCCGCCTCTCCAGTTTCCCTATTGACGAAGTCGACGACCGAAGTGCTCTAACTGTCCTCGTTCCGCCGGTGTGGACAACGTGGTTCGGGGTGGTGCAACGACGCCCTTCGGAACAAGAACTGCCTTCATTGCAGCAGGGATCTCACCGGAATGTGTAACGCTCCAACCTGCGCTTACGAGGTTGTGATGAAGTTCGCTGTAATCTGCTATTTCAGGAATTGAACACCAAGTCCGGCCATCAACAGTTTCCAATTGATGGAAACCCGCATCGTGAATCAAATCAGATAGAGCTCCCGTCATTTTAGTAGTTACCGCGAAAGTTTCAGATCTATCCCAATTGATATCGAGGAGCTTGTCTAAATGGTTTTGTTCGTATTTGCGATAGGTCTCTCGAGCATCACGAATTTTATCGCGTAACTCTACCCCAGAGTATTCCAGAGTCTCGCGATAGTGTTCGATAAGAAAAACAAGAAAACCGTCGTTACTTTCCAGATTTGCTGTTCCAGCAGGGTCAATCACAACTCTGCCATTTGTGTACACGGAGACAGGAAAACCCCACATAGTAATCAATTCTTCTGCGTTCATACGACGAGCGAAAGGATTTTTGGGGTCTGCATCAGGGTGAAAGCGTCCATCAATACAAAAAGTCTGTGGCCCCCGAAGGTTCAATAGAGCGTGTTCCGCGCCGGGTGCTGCTGCTTCCATTTTAGCCCACTCCGTTGACGGAACAGGATTTTCGCTTCCAATTCCATATTCGACATCAACCGGGTAAATACCGTCGATACTCAACTTCAGGCGGTCACTGTGCGTCGACAGACGTCCCGCCTCCGCAAAACCTCGATAGCTTGCGATCATATGTTGGATGTCGAAGACGAAATCGACGATGTGAGCGTGGTGCGGATGTCTAAGAATCTTCTGAAGCGCACTGAAAGACGAGAGGGGCAGGGTTACCAGTTTTTCCTCTGTTACCCGATCTATCCAACCGATAGCCAATGCTGGAACTTGGTCTACCCCCGGGAGATAGGTTGACGACAGTCGGATCTCGGCGTTGAAACGATCCTCTTTGTCCGCGAAAAACAGGGTTACGCGACGTTCCTTGGAAACAATGATGAAATCCAAATCCTCTGGGGCTTCGAGAATATTGTATTCGGTGACTAGCGCCTCAGCATAGCCGGTCATGTAGCTCTCAAGTTCGAGCGCAAGACGAGTGGATTCGAGATCGTAGTCGGTGACTTTCGAATGCGTGGTCAACACGCGGTCGCCTGCAAAAAGTTGATCACGGACGACACCTTGATCGGCTATTGCTTTCAAGACGAAGGCGCTGCTTGTCGGGTGTTCAGATACAGTCTCGTAGGCGTTTTCACTGGTGGTCATTTGGCATCCTTCCTTGCGGGTTCCTGTCATTCCAAGGTGGTAGACGGGCACGCAAGACACACGCGAAAACGGCGAGTAACTCCCGGTCACAAAAAAAGGCGGCCGAAGCCGCCTTTCCAAGTTCGCGTTCACCTCAAATTCACGGTTTTATACCGCCAACTTTGACTGGCTTCGGAACCGATGGCTTTCTGAGACCTGGTGGTTTTTGAAGACCCATGCTCGTCGGTCGTGCTGGAAGGGCAGAAGGCATTGTCTGCCTCTTCGAGATATCATTGTGCGGGTGTACACCTGGACAAATGCCATAGCGCTCTGCCTGGTCACAATAACGCTGAAGAATCGGCTTCACATGTTGTTTGGTTGCAGCAATGGCATCTTTTAGAAGGTCGTTGCCCTCCGGCAGTTCTGATTTAACTTCATAAACAACGCGAGGTTTGCCGCCGACTGTTGTCGATTGCACATCAATCTCAAACTTCACTGAAGGGACATTTGCTGTCGTTTTGTCGGCTCTATTTTGTTGCTCAGAAAAGGGCTCTTTAGCCACGATCCCGAAGTGCAGTCCATGTTCCGACACCCGGATTTCTGTCGGTGCGATGCTACTACACTCGAGTTCATGATCCTCCATCACTGTGTCAACAAAGTTGGCGATGTGTTGAGGTAAGTGTGTGAAGAGCTGATCGTGATCGCAAGCGATGCCTTCATACCTCATAGGCCAGTGCTTGTTCTCGTCCGTTGCGTGAAATCGGATAACTCCGCGCTCAACCGGACTGTCGCGAACGTCCGGATCCATTGCATTCTCGAGCAAGGAATTGAGTTCCGTCGCGGAGACAATTGCGGAGAACCCTGGAATTGATGAGCCTGCGGAAGAGAGGATTTTGCCGTCAAACTGGCCTACAATCTCCATTTTGTCGGTGGCGTTCTCGTAAGCTTTGATTTCAATCTTGTCGATTTCGGTCTGCTCAAGAATTAAGGTGTCAGACGATTTTTGACGTCGCTCAACATATTCGTAGACGATCTCTGAAAGATCGGCGGCAGCGGCCTCCATTGTCATTGACGCTGGATCTCGCCTTTGCGAGGTGTCAGTTACTGCATCAGACATTAATCTCTCCGTGGTTGCTTCGGAGATTTCAATGTGGGGCTTGGCGGTATCGGCCGCACTCGAAGACGACGAGTAACTCCCGGAAGCCGGAGTTTTCGCAGGCAGAAATCGATATCCACGATGAGGTTACAGGGCTTCCAATTCCGGGAACTTTTGCCACTTGATGCCTCTGGATTCGATGGTGTGGCAACCGGGGGCATCTTGAACCGAACGCACGACAGTACCGTTGTCGATGACCATGCTGACAAACTGTTTGCCGATGTATGCCCCGAAGGAATTCTTCGCATTGAGAGAAATACATCCGGCACGGCCTCCACGAGGAGCGTTGTCGAAGAAGTAGGTGATCTCGGCGTCTCTGATTGAGTACGGATCCTTGAAGGTCTCCCTGACGTACTCGACGATAATTCGCCTTTCCTCCGGCGTTGCCGGTTTCGACGTCGCGACCATCTTGTCGACCTGTTCGGTGGTCACGCATCCCGACACGGCCAACGCAAGCGCGGAAACGATCAAAAGTTTCTGTTTCGTATTCAAATCAGCCCCCTGAAATCGATAACATCCGTTGGCATATCATTTTTTTGAAACTGCGCTAGTGTTTCAAGGCAACTACTCTCGGTGGAAACGGCAACAAGAATTTGGTTCGTCGTCTCGGACAGGTAAGGTGTTGCCAGGATAACGATGCGGGATCTCATCATGTGCAATTTGTACTCCCACACATCGGCCCGGCAGGCGGTCATTGATTTCACCCGGGCGATGAAGGTGGCCGACACGGTTGGGAACCTGGAACCGCAAACGGGGATCTTCCCTGACTACGCGGCACCCATCGTCCGAAACATCGACGGCGAACGTCAGTTGTCAATGGCTCGCTGGGGAATGCCGTCTCCGACCTTCGCCCTCAAGGGTCGGAAGACCGACAGCGGCGTCACGAATGTTCGGAACACGAAGTCCCCGCATTGGCGGCGATGGCTCAGCCTCGAGCATCGATGCGTCGTACCTTTCAACGCATTCTCGGAATACGAGACCGTGGACGGTAAGAAGTCGCCCGTTTGGTTTGCGATCGACGACGACCGACCGCTCGCTTTCTTCGCCGGAATCTGGACGTCCTGGACGAGTGTTCGTAAACTCAAGGAGGGGGAGGTGACGGCGGACCTGTTCGCGTTCCTGACGACGGAACCCAACAACATCGTCTCCCCCATCCATCCGAAAGCAATGCCTGTGATCCTGACGGCCGAGGACGAGATCGAGACCTGGATGACGGCACCTTGGGACGAGGCCAAGGAGCTACAGCGGCCGTTGCCGGATGGCGTGCTGGAGATTGTCGCTCGGGGAGAGCGGTACGATGGCTGATTTGGTTGGAATAATTGGGACGGGTATCACCCCCCGGACCCAAATTTACAGAACCGTCACTTTCAAGCGCCTGGTCGAACTTCTCACACTGAAACGCAATGTTCTGGTTCGACCGAGGAAGTGGCCAGACACCTTCGAAGATCTGCTTGGGCAGTCGATCCTACGGATCGGTTCGAGAGATCGCGGGACCTTCAGCACAGAGCACATTTACGGTCAATGCTGGACACTCAACACCGTCTCGGATGCGATCTGGCAAATTTACTCGGAAGGTAAAGACGGGTTCCGGCTGAGAACCAATGTCGGCAAACTTTTGGGGTCCCTGAAATCTCAAGTCGCTGATCCTGACATCAATTGTCACATCGGACGCGTCCGATATCTACGGGATCACGAGCTGGTCGACTTCGGCAAAACGCACTTCGCTCAGCCCGAAGGTTACGACAGCGACGTTGTGGCTGAGGCATTCATGGTCAAGCGACGGGCTTTCGATCACGAGAAAGAGGTCCGCATCTTGTGCCAAGCACCGAATGTGGGAGAGCAGGGCGACCTCTTTCCTTACACCCTTGAGCCGAATGAAATCATTGATCAGATCCTGGTTCATCCTCTAGTCCCGTACGCGGACTTCAAACGGACAAAACAGGAAATCCGGGAGATGGGGTTTGCCGGAGAAATTAAGCGATCGCTACTATACAAGAAGCCGGAAGGTTTCGAGATACAATGGGGACCCCGGATTTGATGAAGTCCGAAGATGCCAAAAACATCCTTCCTGACAACCTCTTTGGCTTGCACCGAGGCGAGGAGACCTTGCGGACGAAGGCGCTAGGGATCCTGAAGGAAAAAGAAAACCTCAAGGTCCATTTGGCTGTCGTGGAAGCTGCAATGGATATCGCCGACATTTTCAGGCAGTTCGAAACCGATGACGAAGACCTGAAGGTTCTCCAACTCATGGGAATGAGAACGTTCAACGCCTTCGGGGCGAGCTTGAAGCTGGCGTTGTCGGGATATCATCAGAACTCCGCCCTGATCTTGAGAGACGTGCTGGAGACGGTGTTTCTCGTAGATCTCTTCAGTCGCGACCACTCGTTGATCGAAGAGTGGAGGTTCGCGGACAAGAAGGCCATTAAGAGGAAATTCTCTCCGTTCCAAGTCCGGGTCAAACTTGACGACCTAGACGGCTTCACAGAGAGAAAGCGTGCAGACCTGTATGAGCTATTTTCCGAACTCGCCGGGCATCCCACGATGAAATCCGCGTGGATGATGCGGCCGGACAAGAATGGCGACGCCGTCATTGGGCCATTCATGGAAGCAACTGCACTCGAGGCGGTCATCTCCGAAATGGGGCGCCTAGCAGTCCAGATTGGCGAAAAACTGATCACGTTCTTCCCACAGGACTGGGAAACCGGGATTTATGCGCAAGCGGATTTCATCGAAAAGAATCGGAAGTGGATTGAAACCTTTTTTCCGAATGCGGTTCGGCGAAAGCCTGAATGACCAGGACTACGTTCAAGATCGAAATCCGGCAGAGTTCAGGCCCCAAGACCGAGAACTATAGGACTTCATGGAACAGGTTCTGACATCGGAAACTTCGTGGTGGTTTATCGCCGGATCTCTCGGTCTCGTTGTCGCGTTTTGCGTCAGTCGGGTCGTAATCTGGCACACGAAAAAGAGCCGAGAGCTTGGAGACAACATTATCCCCTTGCGCCGCCCGCGAAAGCGATCCGGACATAGAGAGCGCAGAAAGCGGGCGACACTTCAATTCCCAACCTATGCCTCAGGTCTTGGTGTGCTCCTGTTCGTTATCTCCATCTCGGTCCTTTGGTCGGAAATCCGCTTTTTCGTTTTCCCTGGAACGCTAGAGGGGAGGGTCACGCACGTTCGCGACGGCGACACAGTCGAAGTTGATGGCACTGCGGTGCGACTGTCCGGGATCAACTGTGATGAATTGGGAACATCGCTCGGTGAGCGGGCGAAGAGCGTTACCTCCAATTTGGTATCCGGGAGGGAACTAATTTGTCGATTGAATGGTGAGAAGACGTATGACCGGGTTGTTGGGCGATGTGAGATGGCGGACGGTCGAGATCTCGGACGAGTTCTCATAGAACGGGGTGTCTGCGGTCGGTGCGCTGGTTTCGACAAGCTGCGTTTCTATGCCGGCATTTCGTCGATACCTTTTCGGGGTTCCCAGCCTGATTATTGTTCGTGGATCTGGTGAAAATGATGGTTCCCGCCGCCTGTCGGTTTGATGGCCTCTTCGAATCGCATCGACTGGCCAGACGGCTTCCAATCGACGTCGAAAATCCAACCTGTCGGAAATCCTGGCAGGTTCGCCGCCTCCAAAAAACAGCCTCGCCCTCCGTCCTCTCTTCGGCCTCGATCTGCAAAACAGATACACCGAAGCCGACGGCGGATTTTTCCGCGAGCACAAGGTTTGCGATGTCTTAATCCGTTCTGATAGCTTCAGGTTGCATATTGCCATCACAAGGAATTTCGAATGCGTTGGAAGCGGGGACGGTTCCGCCTATGGGTCGTCATATCCGGACTTTGGGTCATCGGAGCCCTGGTCATCGGTTTCGAAGGTATTTGGAACCCGAGGGTTTATGGCCGCGTCGTCGATCTTTTTCCGTCGTCGAAGACGCACGAATTCACGAATGAGACTGTTTACACCTGGAGTTCATCGACGCCGGCCGCTCCAGCTGGTTTCGAAAGAGCCACCTATAACTTCGACGGGACGACGTACATCTTCCAATACCCGGAGGGATCCCTGCCGAGCTTTGAGGGGTCCGATTGGATCAAGAGCGTTGCCGACGACGTTGAAGACGACAGGAAACATCGGCTGTGGGATGCGCGTTTGGAACGCATTCTGGTAACGGCGGTTGGGGCTTTGATCCCGCCAGCTATCGTTCTTGCCATCGGCTCCGCCTTTGCATGGACATTTGTCGGCGAATTCATGGGGTAGGGTCAACTGCCGAGGAAAGATCAGTAGCTGATCACGCGTCGTCGGTCCGCCAGGAGCTGTCGTCTTTCGGAAGCGTCCCCTCAGGATCGTGGACGAGCACCTGATGAGGCAAGTCATCGGCCCAGTTCCAGAGAACCAAGTTGTGATGCTCCGGTTTCGCACCGGCAGCGAATGACGGCACGAGAATTCCGGCCGCGCCGCCGTCGATCAGGGCATCCGCGATGTCCCATGTCGGCGGAATGGTTTCGTCGCCGGGAAGCGTCTTCCAGGCACCCGACATGTCGCCGACGTCGATCCCGAGGGTTTCGCGCACGTAGGGATCCGTGAGATCGACGATGTCCTCGCAATCCACGTTGTATTGAACGAGCGTCAGCGGCGACATGCGGTTCGCGAAGCCCTGGGTCATTTCCGAGATCACGCCATCAAGGGACGAAGCCAGATAGAGGGCAGGGGTACCGACGGCATTCCAGCGGCCGCCATGAAGGCGAGCGCCTTCACCTGATGTGGCAGCCCACGACCATCGGGGATGATGTCCCCGATAATATGCCCCCTGAACTCGCACCGATTATGAGAAGGCGCCGGTCGCCACGGCATCCAGGTATTCGCGAACCTGTTCCGCGTTGCCCGTTTTTACCAACGATTCCGCAGTTCGATCACCGAAAGCGGGGATCGGGAAAGAGCGATACCATTTCCTGGCTTCATCTTCACCGCCAGCCCAGTCGGTCACGCGGGCAACGATTTCGTCGCCTTCCTGGCTGAGTTGCTGGACGGAGAGCTTCGCGGCTTCCGGCGTTTCAGCGATCATCACCACGCGCCGGCTGGATTTCCGAACGATACCCTTGCCAATGAGAACCTTACCGCCTTCAGCCTTGACCTTGTGGCCTTTCCGGATTGCCTCACGAACAAGCAAACGGCCACCGGGCCGGACGTCGACGACTTCGACGACCGAACCCACCATCTCCTTGCCGGATTTGACGACCCACTTCTGGGCGTGCTCGGAACGGCCGGATTTCGGTGTCACGATGGAGGTGGTGTCGCCAGCAGATCGGCGACGGCCTGAGGTCGTTTTGTCCTGTGCTTTCGCCATGGATGATCCTTCCTTTCACCCGATCATATGGTCATTTGCTAACAAATGCACCACAACCGACGACCCGTCACTCGACGCTCTCAAACGCCCGCGATGTCACGCATCGCCTGCGGGATCCAGTGCGCCCAACCGGGAAGATCGTCGGCATGATCGAGGAAGTCGTCCCGAATGATTGGATCGAGCGCCTTGTTCAGCTGGCGGGGAATGAACAGGTTCCGCTTGATCTTCGGGCCATCGGCGATGACTGCCTGGGCGACGTGAGCGGAGATCCGCCCGTGCCACCGCATCACCTTCGGCGACACATGCCGGAAGTGGATGTCATGGTGTCCAATCCTGATCACGCGGGACGGGCCGTCGGTGTCGTATGAGATGTCGTCGGGAAGATGGATCGAGAGACCCAGCACATTCGCGCAGAGATCCGGCGACGGGAGAACCCGAACGCCGTCACGCCGGGAAATGGCATCGACGACGAGATTGACGTCGGTGGGAGCGTAGCCGTCACCGTCCTTGTTCGGAGCCGGGAGGTCATAGAGACCGCGATTGACGCGGCGGAGGTCGCCCGATTTTGCCAACCGGGCAAGCGCCTGGTTGACGGCCGGACGGGATCCGATGTCGAAGAAATCCTTCGGGGTGAAAACCCATTTGCCGGGGCCGTTATCGGTCACCCGTTTCATGATGTCGTCTGAGATGGACATGACGGCAATGTAGCCGGTTCTTTGTCACAAAAACAGGTGATTTTGATGACAAGTTTTCCGGACCATGAGCAATCACAAGGAGCGCGCCGAGATACGATCCTATATGGGCGTCGTTTATATACGAGCGTATATTGCCGCCATGAACTACCGAGGAAACCTCGGAGGTTGGAGGACAAGGGAACTATCCAGGAATTCCGGAAGGTTCAAACTTCCATCCAAATACTTTGTTATCCACCAAAAACGGTTCCACAATCGTCTGCATCTCTCACCTTCGTGAAATCCGCTCTGATCGAATTGATGTCTGTAGATCTTGCGTCAGTTCATTCCAGACCTCTGTATACAGGTCGAGACCCTTCGCAATGCCCTCTCCGCTCCAATCCCGGACGTGCCCGCCAAGCCCCCACCCCACAGGCTGTCCAGAATCGTCGTAAAGGACACTGTCGGCAAGCGCGAAGTCTTCAGGTGTTGGTGTCAGTTTCCGGCCATCGAAGTCCAAAATCACCAACTCCTTTCCAACGTCAGCAGACCAGTCAAAGACAGCAACAGCGGTACCATTTCTCACAAACAACCCGGGCATAAGACTGTGAAAGGTCGCGGTGAGCATGCCATCGGGACGAAACAGCAGGCCGGTCTGCTGATCCGAGAACAGCATGTTGGAGGTGTCGCTGGAAATGCGCAGATCTGAACCAATTGTCAGAGGTGCACCGGTATCGGTGGCAGGGGTAAAACTCTTGGAGAAAGACCCGTTCTTAAAGACCAGCACGTGCCCGACAGTGGTGTGGGAGCTGCTCGTAAAGTAGAGTTCACCGTCCTTCCCCCAACCGGCAATCATATAATTTCCGTCTGGGGTAGGTGGCAAAGGAAACTGAGCCGCAGCAGTTCCCGAGCCGACATCAAACAAAATAAGGCGGTCGCCATTCTGCGCGGCCACGGTTTGCCCATCTGGGGAGAACCCGGCAATATAGGTACTCATATCGAGGACCTTTGAAATTACCGGATCTGGAACGAAAAGATCCTTTAGAAATACCCCATCCCTACCGTCGAAAAGGGAAAGGCGATCACCCGGCTTAGGCCTCATCAACAACAAATTGCCATCAGGAGAGAAAAACGACCCGCGGTCGAAATCCCGGGGATCCACTGTGGGGTGTGTTAATCCGACAATCCTGACGTCCTTGCCAAAAGTGAAATGTGCGGTCAAGACAGCGAAATTGCCGGATGCAAGCATCACGACGGCAGCGTTGCGACCCTCTGGGGAAACTACGTAGGTTCCCCAGCCGCTCGCATCCACCTGTGTGGTTCTGGCTGCGCTGGCGCGATACAGCATAAGTGAAGCCTCGGAATATCTTTCGAAATCAGCGGGAGAAGGATTATCCGGCAAGCCCTTCAGTGCTAACGCAAGCGCTCCAGCGCTGTCGCCAGCACGGAGCTTCTCTCGAGCGGCACGTGCAAATTCCATTGATTTCAAAATTTCGATGTCCTGTTTAGGCGCCTGTACGGCGGGGGCACCGATACCTGTTCCAATTTTCTGGAGGGCTATCTCAATCAGTTCTTTGCCAATTGGGACTTGAGCACCATCGTAGGTTACCGGAGTGTTCGGACCAGCAAAGCCTGTAATTGCGCCTTCGGAACCAATCACGAAATTGCCAAACGGGCCGTAATCCGCGGCAATCGGTTCCAGTTTGTTGCCCCTTAGGTCAGTGACTTCAACACTTAGGCTGGAGACGTTCATCGTTCCCAACAAATGGGGAAAAGACAGTGCCTGACCTTCTCGCGTAAAGTGTGGCACGTCGAGGAAGTTTCTACCTGGAAGCTCTGCCAGTAGATTTCCTTGGGCATCCGTGATGAGAGTCTTTTCGAGACCCAAGAACACTGCAACATCGTTCTGTGGATGCGTCAGAACCATTTGGACATAGATGCCAATACCATCCAGAAAAGGCTTGGCGCCACTTTCGTCCACGGCAAAGATGCTTGTGGTGACGAAATCCTTCACCTCTCCGATCAGGAACCTGCCGTCAGGAGACCATCCCAGAGCCTCATGCAATTCAGCAGTATACCGGGTGCCGGACAGTCCAACGGAAGGGCTCTTTTTCTTCCATCTGAATTGCTCCTCGCCGGTCACGACATCAATCGCAATCAATGCATCCACGGTGTCCACTGCGATGAGTCGGTTATCCGGAGAAAATCCAAGATTTCCGATAAGGCCTGTTGCAGAAGAATGGCGGATTTCACGGAGCCGCTTTCCAGTCTGGGCATCCAATACAAGCACGCTTTGCGACGGTACAAGATCTACTGCTGCGTAACTGCTATCCGGCGAAAAGTGCGGAGCGAAGGCCCGTAGGGTTTGTGGCTTGTCCGCTATCTCGGGAGGAATTGCTTCTATGACCATGGCTCCGGTAGCAGTGTCGAATAGCATGACCGGCAGAGACTCCGAAAAGTCGCCATTTGCTTCCTTTGCTGAAGATTCTCCTCTGACTACCATCATCCGGGATCCATCCGGGCTGATCGATGCCAGAACTCTTTGTCGCGAGTCGACGAAAACAACTTTGGCGGCGACAGCGCGCCACAGCGCAAACCAGAGCTCGCGATGTTTGTCGATGAAGCTATCGTCGATCTGGTCGGGAATAACAGAAAGTGCGCGCTTGATGGCACTGTTGCGATCCCCCGCAGCAAGCCGCTCCAAGACCTCTTGAGCCATTGCCTGCGTTACCAAAGGATCCGGTTCGGATGCTACAGCGTTTCCACCCTCTAAACTAAAGATACCGAGGAAAACGAAGCAAAGGAGCAAAGCTGGAAGAATACGGCCCCCTGACACTGCCAGAGCAATTTGACGCTGCATTTATCTTTTCCTCCATGCTCATCGGCTGATTAGTCTTCCATAACCAATAGTGGGTGCGGCAACACACGCAAAAAGCTGATGTCTCAATTCAGATAGCGGAGCGAAGAAACCGTCTCCCAAACGGCAAGAAGCAGTGGTGTGCATTCAAACATTCAATCGAGAACTTGCTGTGGAATGCTTCGATGAAGCCGCAGTCCGTCGGTTTTTCAGATCGTGAGATGTTCAACGATAAGCCATTGGCATAAGCTCACAATCCAGGTCTCGGAAATTGAAATCGCTGCCGTTGTTTACTCTGACCGTGTTGGCTCGGCGGCTCTATATCGGTTTGACGATTCTCGGGCGTCTATTTGCTCGGTATTTGAGTAATCAAGACAGTTACGGAATGAAATTGCCAAGCCAATTGCCATGCACCCAGCCCAGTCGGTTATCCGGCCCGAAACTGATAGCGTACCAGTCTCCCCTTCGTTCATAAGTCCCGACCCGGTCGTCGTTGTAGACTTCTCCGATTTTTCGAAAGTTCGAGCCGGGACCAGTTCTAACTGCAAGAAATCCGTCTCCTCCGTTGGGATTGAGCCCCATGACCGTCGCGACACCAAAACACGCCGCCTCGGAGTCTGGCGGGCAATAGGTGTTGAATGGAACGTCAAGTGTTTGCGCACCTGCAAACGAAGGGCAATATCCGATGACGATAGCTAAACAACAGAATAATCTAACGAAAATTAGCATGGCATAAACCGTCAAGCCTCGGATGAAATCAGCTTCAGTTGGATTTGTCGCCGAATTATTGTTTCGAATTCGGATGTCAACATCAATTTAGTTCTGAGTAAGGTTTAAATTATAGACCAATGATATCGTTTTCACATTTTTCATCCATTGAACCGATCGGAATACTGAACGCAGGCGTGCTAGCTTGTGCGCGGCTATATAGAGTCGAGCATCAAAGCCATCGGCTTGGTGTCGGAAACCATCCATTACCTTTTCCCACAATGTAATCAAAAAATTCAATTATATTCATCGTCTATTTATTTTAGTTGTAAGATACTGACAGTTAATTTCTGCACATTTTTTGTTTAAGTCCTGAAGATATATCTTGGATGTATCACCTACTTTCATCTTAGCGATATGTATTAGCATGTCGCCAAAGGAGTATATTCCTCGACCTTCGCTACCAATACCATCCAGGAGCATTCCTAGTTTGGCGCCTTCAATCTCAAATCCTTCACCGAAATTCAAATCGGCAATTCGCAGTTTCCATTCGTGCGAAGTTATATGGGATGCTTTTAAGCAAGTGAATGCGAAAGCCTTGTATCTCAGTGTAGTATCTTGCGGCAGTTCTTCATCAAACACGAAAGGACGTCCGCAGTTTTTCCAGTCATCCACCAGCGGTTTCCGCAGGCCATTGTCTTCTGTTTCGATTTCTTGCGCCAAAGCCGAGGATGGATTGGGCCGCCTCCGTGCTTCGAGCGCCAACTGTTTAAGTCTTTCCAACGAGACTGCCTCCCAGATATTGCAGGAAGCGGGATAGGGAGCACAATAATCAGAATAGTCGAAATTCGTTGGAAATAGCTTAGCCTGAATATGATAGCTGGAACGATCTGCCATCAATCGCTCGACCTGTAATTCTCCATGTTTTTCTGGCGTGATCTTTAAGTAATCCCCTCCGACTTCATTGCAATCCTCGCCGTTTCTCGGCCGCACCTCAGCCCATGTTCGCTCATCCACGAGTTCGAGATCGAAAATGCAGCTGGACCGATAATATTTCACCGATCTTGAAATACCAAAATCACCTTGTGCAAAGTATAACGTGACTTTGTCCTTAAAGGTTCCATCGCCTTTCATACGCATCTCACCAGTGAAAGTCGCCATTTCCCAGCAAAATGCTGGCACGATGTTGAAAAACATTGCGACTATAGAAATAACGAAAAACACTCGCACCCGTCTTCCTCCTGTCGGAAGTCAGAATTTTCGTGACTTATGTTTCGATACTTGAGTTTCCGAACTTCCGCAGACTAAGAAATCCGAATAGTCTTTATAGCATAGGCTCAAAAATCAACCGGCCTCGTATCTCTAATTCATATATAGGCCGTTGAAACTAAAGTGGTCTGCATCATACATCATCCAGATGGCGAGGCACACCCTCTCAACCTTGTTAGGGTATCTGGGCACATTGGTCTCATTGAATTTGCGATCAAGCAGGCTGTTGAGAACAAGCCGGATCCTAAGAGCAATCTCCGCTAATGTTGCCATCTAACGAAGTTGTTCAAAGAATCATTGAAATCTTTATAATTTTTCGGAGGGTGACGATCTAATTGCTGCTATCCGAAATCTAAAACCTTCTTCAACAGCCTATCGAAGTTGTCAGGTTGTCCCAACACGCCTTCCGTGTTCGGCTGAAGCCACCGGCGATCAGAGCCGTTAAGGCAGGGTTGAGGGCGCGCGGCGCAATCTGCAAAGACGCACGAACCCTGAGGAATAATATCCACTTTCTGAAGGAAATCAGCCGTCATTCTAAGTAGTAATACTTTCGAAGCAACGTTCAAATAATGAAAGTTAATGAAATGAAAGGGCTCGATCATGCGTGTACCGCGTATTTCCATCCTTATGTTGTTGCTCGTTTCTATTTATTATGCCTCTCCCTCAATGGCAGAGACGTATTATCGCCAAACCAAAGAAGGAAACGACGGGACTGAATCGCTCAAAGATAGCGTAGAGACCAATGCCGAAACAGCAAGCGACATATCCAAGGCGGAGGTCATCAAGGTGCTGTTAAACATGGATAGGGACCTTCAATCCGCCGGAGGGTTCTCCTACGAGGAATCGAGGGAAGATTTTACGCGATATAAGCACAAATTCTCGTCCCGTGAAACTGTTGTATTGGATATGAAATATGATGCTGATCGAATGAGTTGCTTCGAAAAAGCCAACTTGATCCGGTGTATTTTCATGTCTGGCTTTCGTAAGGAGGTGCTCGAATGGGGCGATATCGAAGACAGGGATTTCATGTTCTTCCAGGACGAGGCCATCTTTAAACGAGTAGAGGATGGTCGGCTTGTCGTCGTGGAGCTATGCCGAGACGGATGCAGCAGAATTGGATTGCGACCATGATCTGTTTTTTCGACAATTCTTTGAAGTTTATTTCCCTATTGTGCCTCGCGGTGCTCTTCCTATTCTCGCCTGCCAGCGCCTCCGGAACCGGCGTACCAACGTTGAACGAAAGCGATTTCTCGCAGTTTTCTGGCATTTTGCCGAACGGCCAATTCGCATTCGCAATTCAGGTTACCGCCAGCGCAAATCCCGACTTTGAAATCATAGGCATTACGCCCGGCATGATAATCACCGGGGTCTTCATTTCGAGCCATAGTCGCGGATTATTCGAGACTCATGGCCCCGAAGAGATGATAGCCGCGCTTTCAAGCCTTAAGCGTGGGGATAAGATCCGAGTCGATGTGATCGACGGCGAAACTGGCGAGAAGGCCGAAGTCTTGTATGAGATCCCAACCTTGAAGGAAGTCGCAGCGATGAAGCGATCCGGAGAGGCAACATCCGGAGCATCTAGCGAGGTCAAATTTGAAATAGATACCCTGAGAAAAGCGCTTTCCAGCGGTAAAATAGAAGTCTTTTTGTTCGATGCAGCTCGACTTTCCTGCAATAAGATTGTTCACGAAAATAGCGGATCTCCAGGCGGTCGAGATAGCCTAATCGGATATTCTGAATTCCGAATCTTGAGTAGAGATTTGATAGGAAAGATTTTCGACAACGGTTATATTGAAGTACCGTGGAAAATGGACTTTGGCGATCGCCGATTAGGAAAAGCTCTCGCGGAGGAGTGCAAGGAACCCACATCCGGAACACTCCCTACCGTCATGAAAAAGGTTTTTGAAACCGAGAACCACTTTCCTTACGCTTGGCAAACGGTGACTGAAGAACGATATTGCCTCAAGTGGGTGCTCTCTTCTCAAATCTTTCGCGGATGCACCAAACAATGCCTGCATTCCGTTTCGAAAGGTGCCGCTGCCCATGCCTTTGTTTTAACTAAGGAATTTTCCGAGGAAATCTCCGACGTCAAATGCGACTGACCTCTCCGGGTTGGGTCGGGTATCATTCCGAATTGTTGAGGAAATCTGCAAACCTACGGAGCTTTGCCGCCCCCTGTTTGTTGTTGTTATTAATCCGGCCCGGCAAGTCCAGCAAAGTTCCGTCTCCCGCAATCACCCTATGGTTGGCCAAGTCCTCGGACGTCCGCGATTCTCTCGGCAGGTCGCAACTCATGCCACGCCACTGCCCACCTTGGCCTAAACATTTGGCACTGTTGTGATTGTACAAATACAGGTCCGTGTTAAATGTGCTCTGTGCATTTGATGGGAGGCAGTAAAGACTCGTCAAAATTAAGAGCGCAGCGTATCTAATTCTTTTCATGAATTATTTCCCTTTAATGAAAATAATTTATATTTACTGGACGGTCATGCATACGACTGGGTAAAATTGTCTAGTCATTCATTGTCTTTATGTTCGGTCCAGACGCCTGTTTCTCACATACCGACTGTGCTGATGCGCATTGGGGCAGCGATGGCGAAGTTTATTTCCCCTACCGTAGCAAGCAGTCTCGAAATCAGGTTCGCCATTCGGTGTCCTCCGGATTGCGAAACCCAAGTCCCGCAATGCTGTGTCCGAAATGCTTCTGAACCAGGCACGCCAAGTAAAAAACAGAAAAAACAAATAACCAAAGGCATTAACATGCTTGGTTTATTCCTTGGTGAGAGGCACAATTAACCTTCCAACGCACCTAAATGTCTCGATTTCTATCACCCAACCGTCGCACTCGAAACCTGACAACATTGAGAGGATACCGATAGAAAACTGACTTGCTCGCCAGAAAAAATAAGTCAAAGACGATCCAGACTTCACAAATCAGAAAAATTCACTACTAAATCTATTTCGGAGTTCCCGGTGCTATAGTATCTGGAAATATTATTCGCCTTCTGATGGCATGAACTGTGGCTGTGATCTTGTTATTGACGCCTAATTTTCTGAATATATTGTTCCAATGAAATCGGATCGTTGATCTGGATATTCCGATGATCTGAGCTGTTTCCCAATCTGACTTTCCTTCCGCGGACCAAGAGAGAACCTCTTTTTCCCGTGTCGTCAGTCGATCAGGGCTCCAAGCCTTGAATCCGCTTATATATTTTTCGTGTAAGACTGCCGATATCAAAAAGATCTCGGCAAGGATTCTGACGTCATCTGCAACTTCGTTATCAGAACGTGAAATTCCAATTCCCGCGATTTCGCCCCATTCGTTTGCAATCGAAACAGCGATCCCAGAAGAGAGACCGGCATCGGAAGCTTCATTCATCAAGTTCCTTGATTGCTCCAAAAGTCTCGCGTCGAACCTAGCATCACTCTCCAATTGTGGCACGGCATGTGACCAGTCGAATACACCTGGTTTCAAAAGTATCCTCTGAAAAACCGGATCTACTGCATGTAGGCCATTCTCTCGGTAATGGGTCATCCAATCTTCGGGATAGTTTGTCGAGCGTCCGTGCAGGGCTTTCAAACCGATGGAATTGTGATCGGTCATCAACGAGAAAACAGCGTTGTCGTAGCCGTAGGCCCGACTCGCCTTGCAGAATTCCTCAAACGCCTTCTCGGCCGTTTCGGCACCTTGGATCGCTTCGATGAATAATTGCAGATCTGCCATCGGTACCCTCTCAATGTTGTCAGGTTTCGAGGACAATTGGCGGATGATAAAATTTCCATTGTTAATACATCACACAAACAATGCATTACCTTAAGTTAACCAATGAGCCGAATGCAATAGTGCGTTTGGCGAATTGATTTTTCTGCTTCTCCGTTAGGCACTGTTGGACTCCAATGTGTTGCGAGCGTTGCAAGGTGGCACTCGAATTATGCAATCCGGAGAACTCAGAGTTGTGAATCCGGCAACAAGATGTCTGGAGATTCCTTCCATTAATTGTTCACGGATAATTCGCTATTCTTAGTTTAAATTGTTAACATCGAAAAGAAAGTGATCTGCAGAATCATTATAACAGAGGCGAGGTCATATGAATACTGAACGCCAACTTGCAATAGCCTTAATTTTGGTCGTCTTGATCAATGGTGGTTCTTCTGCGGCCGAGGTTTTTCGTGACCGCCTTGGCGAGGAACTCGGCTGCAAAGACGATCCACAGGTCAGTCCATATTGCACCGTTCAAGAGATGAGAGACTTCGCCTATGAACAGTATTTGCTCAATCAAAGAGCAGAAGGGATACAAGCTATTGAGATTTCGGAGAAATTGTCAAAAAAAATTGGCTTGAGAGCAGGTTCTATTCCTGGAATGTTTGTGTTGGAACCGATCTTTGTTAGGCAATCTATAGAAGTGTCGCGTTGCGACAATGAAAAAACAGAACTCGAATGGTGCATCCTAGAGAAGGTTCGTCAAAATACTGAAAAGATGCGCGAAGCTTTGGGAATGCCGCCGATGATCTCAATAGTGCCGCCTGGTAGCGGCCCATCGTTTCAGCAGCAAATCGAGACAGATCAGCTCCTAACGGCAAAGGCTGACGCAATACATAGCGAGTACACTTTAGAATGGGAACGCACCCGCGCGCTTCTGGCCAGTCCAGAGGATCCGGAAGAAGTCAATCCGCATTTTGCTTGGAAGTTTTCCGACCCAGATACTTGGTGGGCGAGAAGAGAAAGAACCTGCGACAAAGATCTCGAATGTTTGGCGGAGCGTCCAGAAAAACTGGATGACTTGATTGAATACCGGAAAGAGGCCCAACGCGAAGCTGAGAAACGCAACTCCAAGGCACTTGCGGAGTTGCAGCGGCAATCGAGGCAGCAAGAACTTATTAGAACCAAAGAGTTAAAACGCAAGAGGGAACGAGAAGATCGTCTGAAGGAATTAGCTCAAATCGATATCAACGCGATTTTTCCTCAGAACAGTAAGTTGCGTCCACTTTTAGACGAAGGCTTTGAGGCGTTCGATACCCGCGTCGTCATCCCATTTGCGACCGAAATCGCAAGGGGAATGGACAATTTTGCCGCCTTTGTTCCGTTCTTAGATCTGCCAAGTTTCAAAGCTGGGGCTCTCGAAAATCGAAAAAATCTCATCGCTGCGGCGTATGCCTTTTCCCGGAAAGATGTCCTCGGATACTGCGGAGAAGAGAAAGTCGTTGTCTATCGTCGCGAGATACCAACCACCGTCCACAGAAACCTCGTGGGCAAGATCCTACGTGTGGACGAAGGTAGGAAGGTTTACGTCTCGGTTCCGCTGCCCTTCGCCGAATTCGTCAGAAATTCTCATTTTGAGGATGACGCCGGAAGGTTTCTTAAACAAGAAGTTGAGGCTCTTGAGACTTGTGAGAATCCTGTCAGGCGTATTCTGGAGAAAAATCTAATCTCCTATGCGACTGGAGGAGATTTTTTGCGCTGGGACCCTGAAGATCCACGGATGCTTGAATGGTGGCTTCAGTAGTCTTGGATGAAGAAAATAAGTAAAAGCCTATGCTAAAGGATAGTATCGATGCGGTCTCGCAAATACCATCCGAATGAAACGCCAGGTCGTTGACTGCCCGGATAATCTCGCTCTCCAATCACGTGTTCCGTACCGGCCGTTTTCGCTCGTATGCCCACTCGAGTTCGCTGCATTCGTATCGTAGGTTCGTTGCGGAAACGGCTATTGAAAGCGGGCCAAAGTCGGATGGCGATCTGGATGTTGAAAATTTCTCTAGGGCGACCAAAACAACCTCACCGCGGGAGATCGGGCGGTCTCTGAAATCAGGCGAATTTTCGCACTTCAGTGCGTCGTCCGTCGCCGCCATCTCAATTCCAGCCGAAATCGCCTTACAGACGTCCGACATCCAAGCACTCCGTCGTTCCGTCGTCCAACGAGAGCTTTGATCGCCGATGAACAGGTTGGGTATGTTGAAATGACGCCTGACCAAGCGAGGCAGCATGTCGCTCATGTCAATCTGAGCCGAAGCGAAATTGCTGGCTTGATCGGCAGTCACATCGTCCCTTTTCACGGACCATCGTTCGAGCGTCGCCAAGTTTATGTCGGTCACCCGGTCACCAGTGTTCCAATGGTGCACCCATACCCCAATACAATTTGCGATATCTGAGATTGGCCATAGTATCGGAGGTTCGGCAATTGAAGACCGTTCAATTCCACACGGAAATTTCTCGCTTAGGATGAAGTGATCCCGAATTTCTGGGCCACTTCAGGGAGGGCAGAGATGAAAGCGACGTTGTTGATTTGCGCGAGCCTGATGGCAGTGGATGGCGATACGATCCGCTGCGATGGGGTCACCATGAGGGACATGGGTGACGGTTCTCCGTTTGTATCGGGTTACGACACCCCTGAGATTTGGACCAATAAATGTCCGCAGGAGCTTGACTTGGCCCGGAAAGCGAAAGCCCGGATGGAGGAGTTGCTCTCGACACCTGGTGTCCGCGTCCTCAATTCAGGACAAAAGGACGACACTGAGCAGCACCGACCGTTGGTATGGGTCATGATGCCGGACGGGCGGAGCATTGGCGCAATACTGATCTCAGAGGGCTTGGCTCGTGTTTGGACGCCCGACTACGTGGCGGATTGGTGCCAATAGTCGTTTGTCTCAGGAGGGAACCAATTGCAAAAGCAGTATCATTTGGGCTCTTCGCCCATACCCGCCGGATTTCGCATCTACTTTGAACGGTTGTCCGTAATGGGGGTGGGCATGGAGGACCGAAAGGCCAACGCATCGGATTTCTGCCAGGCTTCCGGGCAATCGCTGGCTATGGTTCCCGATCCGACTAACAAGCACGATCGAAACGCAATCAAGATTTTCGGAGAATGGAAGGGCTGGTTTCGGCGAAAGCGTGAATTCCTTGGATACGTCCCCGCCGAGACAGCGGCCACCTTGGCACAGCCTGGAGTCGTCGATCATGTGCGCCCCCGACTTCTCAAGACCTATGTGAGTTCGGACGGATTTGTCGAAATCGAATTTCAGATCATTGGACCCAAGGAGCTATACGAGAGCGTCTTCCCAAAAAAGGGTTCGCAATCCGGTGAGGTATCAAAGGGGAGTGCCGAACAGACGAAAACCGACGCCATTGAGTGGGTGAAGGCCGTGATCGAGATGATGGATACCACCCCTGTCATGGATCCCAAGAAGGCGGAAGCGCTCTGGAAGGCACACCTGCGCAAGGCTTCCGCCCGCATGTTGGAAACCGGAGAGACTTATGGGCAGGCCGCAGGTGGGCTGACGTTTCTCAATGGGCCTCAAGACGAGGTTCGTGATCACCGGAAATCGATCGACAACGATTTGGTGGCTCAAGCGGGGATCGTAGCGGACACGTTTCGCGATTATTTAAGGACCGGAGAAGTGCCTCCGCCTCACTACCCCTGGCGGATAGCTGTGATCTTGAGCAAGGCCAAGATGAAGGATCTCGAGCGGGATTTTCTGGCGGCGTGGTGCAAGCATTTTCCGAAAGGAAATGGCAGTCGATACGATGATCTGGTCGCAAGAGCGAGAAAAATGGGTGTCGAGATCTGAGCTTCAGAATTTTCGGATTTCTCGCCGACGACGAAATTCATTCCGATGCCTATCAAACTTCTCGCGAAGATAATTCTCGGACTGCGTCGTCAGGGCCTGAACAATCTTGAGATGTCGTTCGGACGCAACCGGCGTCAGCATGTATCTCAGGATATCGAAATCCTCCGGAGTCGTATCCCGGATTTCGGTGAATCCGGAGATCCTGCTGACGGTAATCTTTCCGATATCCTGCACTCGCGCACGGCAAAGTTGACTATAGTTCTTGATAATAATCCGACTTTCCGCGACATCAACGGATGAAAACCCGAGGAAGCCGTAATCCTCGCGGAGGGAGTTCAAATCTTCGTCGGCATAGAAGAGCAACGCGGGAAGTTCGGCGATTTCGTACCGATGTTTCCAGTTGTGGAAGTCCTCGACTACGTGTGTCAGGACGGGAAACGTGGAACCTTCCTTCGCGATGACCAGATATCCTGCAACGGGACCTAATGACTGATCGGACCCTTCGTAAGTCTTCATTTCCAGGAGCAGCCAGATATTTGCGGTAATCGTTTCCGCCAGATCGGAAGTCTCCGGTGCCCCTGAGATGTGATCGTCCATTTTTGAAGTCCAAGAGCTGAGGTCGGCGTCAATCCGAACCGGTTTTACCATCAAGACTGATCGGCAACTCTAGTATGCCGAACCACTACAGGCCGCGACAATCTTGCGACAGGTTGAGACCATGGCGGGCCGTCGTTTTTCCTCTTCCTTGCGAATGGTGCTCAGCCATGACTTGCAGAACTTGTTGTCCAATGCGTCCTGTTTGTTGGCCTCTTTCAACCGTTCGCATTCCTCGTTCTTTTGTTTCTGAACGTTGGCTATGACTTCATTCTCCGCCCGTCGCTCCATTCGCGCCTCATAAAATTGGAACAGTATTGCCGCCGAGGCCGCAATAACCGCCACACAGGCGAACCCAATCAACCACTTAAGCACAGTGCAAACGTCCCTCAGTTCAGCATCTCGTCGTCGATCAACTCGTAGACCCGGGCTTCATTGTGTTTGAACAGACACAATGCACCGTCACGGGTTGACCGGAAATCCGGTGTCGAGGGGATTTTGGGAGAGCAGTCCGCATTCCTGGCATTGATCCATTTCCTTTGATCGCGAACCAGTTGCTTTTTCGATGTCGGATCCGACGCCTGTCTCCGGGTTTGGTAGACGTGGCCGAGTATGCTGTCCAGGCGCATCAACTCCTTGTCGTCGCAGAGTAGTCGCTCGACTTTCGTGCTCGCCTTCGCGCAGTCGAAGCTCGGTCCGATAGACGTCGCCTCGTTGCCTGACGTCACCAAGAAGATCAAGCCATCGACACAGGCTTTTCGGCCGGCAATCGGTCGAGGGTCATCAGGGTGATGATAGAAGCCGTAACAGCGGGCCGAGAGCTCCGTCATCCATTTCATGTCACCGGGATCGAACATATCCGTGAACGTGTCGAGGGTGCCATATGGGAAGCCGCGTTTAATCGCGGCCTGAGCGATTTCTTCGTTGCAGAGGTCATTGCGGCCAGAGGAGTCCGAGCATGAATGGATTCCGAGAACGGACCCCGGTGTCAGGACGGAATAGAAGCCGGCGGGAAAAAGGATCTGCGCGCAAGCCGACGCGCATTCGCCATCGCCCATGACCGAGAATTCGCGAGCCTCGATTTCGTCAGCAAGTGTAAGCGCCGCGTCAACACTTCCGCCGGGACTGGTGATGACCATTATCAAAGCCGTCGGGGGAGTGGTCTTCAGGAGATCAATGAAGCGTTCGGTGTCCCCCGGTTCAATGGTGCCTTCGGCGCGGACGACCGTGGAACCGGGGTTGCCGGGGTAGGGAACGGTTTCGAATGACATCGAGAGAGCGGCTGGGATGCTGGCAACGAAGGCCATGGAAACCGCTAAGACAATCATCGCCATAGAAGTCGGCATGGACATCCTCCGCGTCCGCGAAATCGAAACGACGCTTCTCGATTTCGTTGCATGGGTATTTGTCGGCGAATTTGGGGTGCAGGGTCAACCGACGAGGAAATCTTGATAACTCGTCCACCGTTCTTGGGCATGAACTTGAAGGCGCGGCACCTTTCATCCAGCGATCAGCGCAATGCTCTGTGTTCAATTGCAACTGCCTACGTTATTGCCATAGGTTGAGTCGGTTACGGTATGTTTTCAAGGTAATTGAGGTTTCCATGGAACCTGGTGTCATTTTTCTTCTGATTTGGTTGGCCGCAGTGCCAATACTGTTCGTTGTCTGGATCTGGATCTGGATCTGGACCTGGATCAGATTGCGCAAGACAAGGAAGCAATCGATCGCAGTCATCGGCGGGCTTGAGGAGCGGGTGAACACGTTGGAAGACAAGTACGGCGACCTAATTTCCGAGGAAGCCGAACTTGAACGCCTAAGGTCGGCGATTGCCGTCGAACAAGGGAGGATAGAGGAAGTTCGAACATCGTACGCCGAAAAGAAGGCTACGTTTGATCGATTACAGCACGAATTGGCCGTTTATGACGAGCGTCTGTCCTTCGCTGAACTCGGCGTTTATGAGCCGCACTTCGATTTCAATGACAGTGAAACCTATAAGGAACGGATCAAAGCCGTCCGGGAGCGGCAGAAGGCAATGGTCTCTTCCAAAAAAGCCTGCATTTGTCCCACGAACTGGACCGTCGATGGAAGCCAGTCGAAGGGACAGACCATGATCAATCGTCAGATGCGCCTCACCCTGCGAGCGTTCAACAACGAATGTGAGGCAGCCATTGCCAACACCCGTTGGAATAATGTCGTTGCAATGGAAAGCCGGGTGCTCAAGGCCGTCAAGGCGATAGATGCTTCGAATTCTTCGATGAACCTCGTAATCAACGACGCCTATGCGGCGCTGAAAATCGAAGAGCTCCAACTAACGCATGAGTACCGCGAACAACTCAAGCAGGAGCGAGAGGACCGGGCGGAATTAGCTCGGGCGGAAAGGGAGGAGAAAAAGCTTCTCGCTGAAGCGGAGAGGGCGGAGAAGGAAGAGCAGCGGTATCAGGACTTGCTCGCAAAAGCGCGGAAGGAGGCTGAGATCGATGTCGACAATAAAGGGCTTCGAACCAAGATCGCGGAGTTGGAAGCCTCACTCGCGGAAGCTCATGCAACGAGTGAGCGCGCTCGAGCAATGGCAGAACTGACGAAGTCCGGTTACGTCTACATTATTTCCAACGTAGGTTCCTTCGGAGAGGACGTCGTCAAGATCGGTCTGACAAGGCGGCTGGACCCAGATGATCGTGTTCGAGAACTTGGAGATGCCAGTGTGCCGTTTTCTTTCGACACGCATGCGATGATCTATTCCGAAGAAGCGCCAGCCTTGGAGACTGCACTCCATCGCGAATTCGGAGACAAGCGGATCAATATGTCGAACATGCGAAAAGAGTTCTTCCGCGTGAGCCTTGATGAAGTCGAGGATGCCGTTCGTCGTCTGGCTCATGACGCGTCCTTCTTCAAAGATCGGGAGGCGCAGGAATGGCAGGAAACACTGTCACGCAGAAAACAGTTGTTGGCTGATGCCACGCAAGCTCAGTCTGCAAATGCATTTCCGGCGACACTTTGATGACCAAGGCTCTCAGCTCCGATTTCAACGGCCTCGTAGAATGGATTCGAGATGGCGATCACATCCTTCGAAACGGCGAAGAATTCATGCTTTGCGAGCCGCATTCGATTCATTTCGATATTTCGAAGATTGCGACAGGTGCCACGTCCTCTTGGACCGCGACCAGCAGACTGTCCGAGGATGCTTCCGAAAATGAAGGTTTTCAGCATCTCAACTGGATCAAGGTAGCTGGATCAACGGATGACCGTCTCTCTGTCTTTTCACTTGAAGGAGGCCTGATCCATCGCTTTGATTTCATAGAGGAGATTACAATCTACCCTGAGACGACAGCGCATGGACCTGTCGGAGGAGCTTATCGGGCAACGACTACCGATAGGATCTTTCGAGACCAGCAGATCCCCGAAGGCGGCTACCTGAAAGGTGAACCCGGCAGTCTGCATTATTGGGATGATGATGGGGATGCCAAGATCTATATGACGCTCTTCCTAGATCCTGAGCGGTTTGCGATCATGTTCAATCAGGTGCACGGACATGAGGATATCGCCTCCGGCCGATTGTCCGTCATCGCAGAAATGTTCGAAAGCGCACTTCAACGCCGGGCCAGAGAAGGCCACTTCGATGAGTTCGGGATGCTTATTTCGGACGACCATCGTATAGGGGCACACGTCCCAGTCCGCCTGGAAAATTTGACCCTCCAGTGCGGGGGGGCGACCACATCTAAACAGGTGTCCGCTACGGCATCCCATGGGGATTTATTTGAATCCGCGAGGTCGACTTTGAACGACAGTTTTTCCGTCACGAAATCGACAGCTGTGTTGCTTGCTGTCGTGTTCGGGATCGCAGTCGGCGCCGCGTTCTTCTGAGCGACACTCTCTCGAAATCAAGAGGCTTCAAGCGTGAGTGTCATCATCGATTCAAAATGGCCATCCCGAAGCGATGGAATTCGTCACGACCAAAGGTTCCGAAATCTGAAATCCGGTGAAGCTCTAGCCCCATAACCGAATACGTTAGGACTTTATGGAACAGGCTCTGACATTGGAAATTGCATGGTGGTTTATTGCCGGATCTCTCTGCGTCGTCGTGGTGTTCTGCGTCAATTGGTTGGCTCCTTGGCGCAGAAGAGCGCGCCGAGCGCTTGGTGACAACGTTATCCCCTTACGCCACCCGCGAAAGCGATCCGGGTTCAGAGCGCGGAGCATGCCGGCGGCATCTCGCCTTCTCACCTACGTCTCCGGTTCAGGTGCGCTCGTAGCAATCATCGCTATCTCGGCGCTATGGCCGGAGATCCGTTTCTTCGTGTTTCCCGAAATTCTGGAAGGCAGGGTTACACACGTTCGCGATGGGGATACCGTCGAAGTCGGTGAAACCGCGGTTCGACTTTCCGGCATCACGTGCGACGAACTTGGAACTCCGTTGGGCGAGCGTGCGAAGGCCGTTACTGCTAGCTTGGTGTCGGGTCGGGAGTTGAGTTGCCAATTGAATGGAGAGACGACCTACGACCGAGTTGTGGGCCGCTGTAAGATGGCTGACGGTCGAGATCTCGGGCGTGTTCTCATAGAACGGGGTGTTTGCGGCGGATGCGCCGGCTTCGACAAGCTGCGTATCTATGCTGGAATTTCGGCGACACCTTTTCGGGGCGCTGAGTCCGACTATTGCTCGTGGGTCTGGTGAAAAGCATCCAAACAACAAGGGGTGTTTTGCGACAAAGAGTTTGGCTCGTGTATGGCCGACATGAGCTACCGAGGAATCCTCGGAGGTTGGAGGGCGAAGGAACTGTCCGGGAATTCCAGACGGTTGGACGGCGAGCAACTTCCAAGAAATCTTTGGAGGTTCGACGTCGAGATCCAACGTGCAAGAAATCCTTGCATGTTCGCTGTCGCCATCAAAAAAAGTCGAATCCGGCCAACCCTCTGGTTTCGTGCTCGACACGTCGATCATCATTTCAAAATTGGGATGCCGCACGAACCGCCCGACAACCTGACACCTCGACCGTCTTCGGGTAGGCTTCGCCGATCAACGGAGATCCAGCCCGACATGCCCGACGACATCCAGACGCTTGCCGATTTCATCCGCTGGGAAGACCGCCAGCCGGATCGGCACGAGTTCGTCAACGGTGTCGTCGTCGAACGGGGAGGCTTCGTCGCCGTCCAAGCGGACATCGCCGCCAATGTTTTGGTGGCATTGAAGACGAAATTGAAGAGCGATCGATGCCGAGCTTTCGGATCGGGCATTCGGATCCGGACACCCGAGACCGGGAACGTTCGATATCCGGCCGCCTCCATCGATTGCGGTGACTTCCATCCCGATGCCAAGGACCCCGAGAAGCCGACCGTCGTTTCCGACGTCGTATCCGCGAGCGCGGCAATCTCGGATCTGGAACAGCGGCGGCGGGATTACGGGTCGGTGCCGACCATTTCCGACTACATCGTCATCCGATACGACGTCGTGTCCATCGAAGTCTGGCGACGAACCAAGGACGGCACCCTGCGATGCCCGGGCGCGATCACTAATCTGAATTCCGTCATCGAGCTTTCCGAGATCGGTGTCGAGATCCCGATGATGGACGTCTATGACGGGATGGGGTGATGTCGCGATGTTGTCGGGTGAGGGCGGCAACCTGGCGGTCTTTCCGCCAGGTTCGATGACGTGGAAAGCTCAATCGACCTCAAGAACCAGGCTTCTCCAACCTCTGCGGCTTTTTCTTTTGTCATGGGGTTATCGCTGTATTTCGAGGTCAGGGCAGCGATTGGCGTCACAACGACTTCTAAAGGATCAGTCGAGTCGTCGCGGAGGATATAAAATGTCTTCTGCTTCATCGTCCCGGTGACGCTGATGAAGGAATTGCGCTCATCAAAGATCAACCGGCGTCTGAAGACAAATTCCTCCAGCGAAGTCCAAATGTGTTTTGGTAATTGAGGATGCCCCGTGATCGAGTTGCCGAGGCCAGTGTGAAGAGAAACGTGACCGTCAGGTTGTAGACGGAGAATCCATTTGTCCGCCGAGTAGCTAACCCACCTCAACGAGCGGCGACTGGCAGGTCAATACTGTTTCTGTACACGCCTTTAAATTCCTGGCGCGGGTTGTTTATTTTGATCCTGAAACTGATTGAGTTTGGTCACCAACCAGTCTCAGGCCTTCAATAGGGGTGAACAGCCTTTCTGGATCCCACAATTAGCTCTTGAGATATTTCATTAAATCTTCATGCGTTTCAAACATCGCTCCAGTATTCTTCCCAGAGATGATTACATATTTCCCGGAAGAGTTCCTGACAAACTTAGATCCCGATATTTCTCCTTTATTTACTATATTCTTGCTTTCTTCAATAGCTTTTTTGACCATTGTGTCTAAGTATGACTTGTCGTTCAACGTCAAATACTTCTTGGCAAGCAACTTTTCAGCCTCAGCATCAACCGCGTTAGCTTTTGCCGCAGCAGCGGCTATTTCTGGATCGACCTGCTTCAAAGTTTCCCACTTGTGAGCGTCATGTTGTGCCGTCGAAGCGTTTATTGTGCTCGAATGATTCAGTAGCGTGCTTTGACTTCCAAGCGCCAACAAGATTAATATTCCTAACAAGGGAAACAGCGCGCAAATAATCCCCCAAACAACAGGCTCTCTATTTCGGCTCTCAGCAAGAGTTGCGCCAATTACTCCGAACACCACCATGATCAACACATAGACAACCAACATAACCATACTGACACTCCTACCTTATTTGACTTGCAATCATCGACCGCCGTTCATGTCACTAAACTATTCAGACACCAAGACGTTTGTAGTTTGGTTTGAGTAATTTCTGAGCTTTTCCGAGAGTTTAATCGTAGCAATGCGGAGCGCGAGATTGAGTTTGTCATCCGGCAAGGTCCAAACGGCCTCTTCTTCTTCCGGGAGCCAAGTGCCTTTATGTCTCAATGCAACTACGTTACCGACATCGTTCCGAACCCCCGCATCGGCCACTTTTGCTAATTTAGCCAGGTTGGGAGAATCGATTACGGCAAACGGGTCAATCAAACGGGCATCTTCCCGAATGGACAACAATGTCTCGATGAATGCTTCCGGATGCGTATCGATCAACCGGGAAATGAATTTTGATAGGTTCGCGTCAATATCATTTGGCTTATTTGGAAGCCATCTTGGCTTAAAGGCATCGGTTTTGCTTACTGCCTCTTCCCAGAGCTCCATGGAGTCACCGACGTTGTTATTAATACTGTAGGTCAAAAGTTGGGAGTAGATACCGGCAATTTCGTCCTCCTTCACCGCAGCCGTTCTTGCTAGCTCTAGCGCAGTATCAAACTTGTCCCGTTCCAGAAGGGCTTTCACAGGAAAGTAGATATTTGTATCCAACTGCAACGCGTTGCGCAGAGTACCAAAAACTTTGTTGTATTGGACTTCGTCACAGACCTGCCCTGCGTTATAGAGCAAATCGAGTCGCGCCGTCATGGCCGCATACTCATGAAGCCCATTCCTTGCCTCATAAACAGGCAAGCAGGCTTCTGCCAAGTTTGGAAAGTACGCGCCACTTTGAGTTGCTGCGAGCATTCTTGCAATTGTGGAACAAAGTTCCTTACTTTTGGACAGGTCCGGATCTGAAGAAATCGATTTCAATGCCAAGCTTATTAGGTCTTCCAAACCTACTCCGTCGGAGATGAAGCGTTGTACGATGGGCTTTAGCTTGAAAGTAACCGTGTCGGGAGCCAGCGAGAGGTCGTCAATAATACGCAAGGAAAGAGCTTTGTTTTCTTGGCCTTCAAGAGCAAAAATAAGTATTGAATTCGCCTTATCTTGCAACGCATCAACGCCAATCTCTTCAACAAGCCTTAGCCGTTCAGAAGGCGGTATTTTGTAAGCTCCTTCAAAAGCTTTTCTTAGAATCCTTTTTCTATCTTCCTTTTCCTCAACTAGCGCCAACACTTCTTTCCGTTGTTGCTCGCCAAGTTTTGCGTACCTTTCAAAGGCGTCTAACTTGTCTGCGACAAATTCAGCAATAAACAAGAAATCTTCCTTGGACGGAGTTCCAGCGGTGTCCCATGTCATGGCATGAATCGCCTTGACTGCAATTTCTTGCTTCCTAATCGGGTCAGTTGTTCCTTCGATGATTTTCCGCACGAAGTTTGGGTAAGCTGCCGTATCGAACTCTATGATGATATCGTCGATAACACGGTCGAGGACATGCAGTTGGTGGTTTTCGTTAAGCCAATCCCAGACAAGTTCGTAGTAGGCTGTCAGGTCAGTCTCATCCAAAAATTTCGAAGCAGGCTTCAGCGAAGAAGCCATTACCGCGGCGTAGCCTTCTAAGAATTGAGCTTTGGTGACAGACCCAGGCAAAGCGGCCAGTATCTTGTTCTTGAAGGCTTCAGCTTCTGTGTGCCTTCCTGCCAATTCCAGTCTGCTGGCCAACATTGCAATCGTATGGAATTGTTCTTCGCTCGAAACAACGATATCTTTCTCGGCGCCTGCCATAATCAAGCGGTGGAGACAATTTTCTGTCCGCTCCACAGCGCAAATCTCTTTGCTTTCCCGCAAGCTGGAGATCTCCGCAATCAATTCATTGAAGGATAGTCCGCCAATCTTCTCTTCGGATGCTGCTTTCAGGGATGCCTGTGTGCCTTTGTATTCATTCCCCTTAAGGCTTTCGATTTTTTGAGAGGCCGACATGTAGGCTTGGAGCCGATCCCATGCAGGAAGATTTCGTGCCGCCTGTATTTCATTTGCAGCATCGACAAATATGACGTTCGCCTCTTTCTCAGGATCGGAGCAAGCGGTCAAACTCACGAGAGCCAATGCAGAGATTGCAAGGAGTGGAATTTTCATACTACACCTTTGAACAAAGGGGATGAATAGACGTTCAGAACTGCATGCCAATTGCAGAATTTTCGCGCCCAAATTACAAATACTATAATTTTGATATATATCGATTCAACTCGAACGTAAGTCGTTCTTTACTTTCAAAAAGCCCAGAAACTTTTCGTTTCAAGAGATTTTGATGCTCTTCAAGGCCAATGGATTTTCGCATACTTAGGTTGATGTATTGGATAACACGACCTCTGTTTTCTCCACTTCCACAACCATAAACTACGCAGACATCCTGCCCATTAGCTATCGGCAAGTCATAACCATCCAAGACAACATGTTCGTCCCCCTTCGATCTTTGGAGGAAGAATTCCGTTACTATTCTTACCGTGTCGCCGCTTCTTTTTTTGTATTTTTTTGCGCCATAAACAGTTCCTCTATAGTGCCAGAATTTATAGTATGATTTATTTAGTTCTTCTTGCTCCCTTCTTTTTCGCTCCTCCTCCCTTCTCAGATCTTCCATCCTCTTTTTTTCTCTAACTATTTCCAAGAAATCCGGAATTCTGTCTATCAGTTCCCTATTTTTTAGAATATTTCGAATGTCATCGATATTAAACATTGTAACTTTTTTTGGTATCTTAACTAATTCAGGAAATTCGGACGCAAACTCCGATAAATGAGAGATTTTTACAAGATTTTTAAAAATTTCTTCTTCCTCTTTTGTTAGCTTGTCAAAAGCCTTCTTGAGAGATTTAAGTATTACGTTGGACATTTTTGCTCCCCATTTCCCCGGTTTGATGTCAAAGAATTATCGAAATGCTGGATGATAGGCTCACGTAAGTTTTTTATAGCGGTTCTTTACTTCTCGCGCTCCCGTCGCCAAAGGGCCCGTTCTTTCACTTCGCATTTTTCTATATAGCGCAGGCGCAGGAGCGCCTCGGATCGTTCCAGCGTTGCCTGCCGTGCTTCTTCCTGCGCAGCATTCCTCTGCCGGCTCGATACAACTATCCAAATGATTATCGCTAGTGGGATCAGCAGGAAGAGGATCAATTTTCAACCCTGCTGAAGTCGTTTTTGATGTCCTCGACCATTTGATCGAGCTTTGTTTTGTCGTTCAAAGCAAAATAGACGACCCGTAGTTTGTCTATTGCCGCCGCGCCGTAGGGTTCAAGGCTCTCAACCGCCTTGCTGATGTCATCGTCATAGCGGATGAGTGCGTTCCACTTTTCGCGTTCTGCGTCACTTACCGCAGATTGCGCGCTTGGCTGAGTATTCATTTGGCTGGCAAGAGCTTTGGCGGTCGCATTTGCAGTTTTTTCAGCGTTACTGCTACCGAGAGATGACAGAATAGTGATGATGCCTATAATAATAAGTGGGATGCCGATAATTGGTACAAAGAGAAGGGGCACGCCAATGACAATGAGAATGATACCAAGAGCTTTCATTTCCAGTTTCCTTCTGAAATTAGATAATGCGTAAGTTAAGGGGTTAATTCGGTCGACGCTTCATTTGAGCGACGATTATTGCAAGCGCAATACCAACAGCTGCTCCAGCACCGGTCGTCATGGCCAAGTGCTGCATCAACTCTGATTTGAATGCTGCATCTGCGGGATAAGAGCTTGTCAGCACATTCAGGGGAATGGGCATTCCCAAGAATGTAGGACGGGTTGCAAAGCCAACTATGAACCCAGCGAGTGCCAAAAGACCTACAATTGCGAACTTCATAATCATTTCTCCAAGGTTTATATTTTCACGCCTTACGTTCCGCGTGTTGCAACGAGGCTCACTTACTTACTTGGAGGGATTGGTCAGCAAATGCCGAAAAATCTCTGGTGGCCGCCGTTTCTGTAATCTCCACGTGTTCACAATTAACTTCCTCTATGAGCAAAACGCCTAGTCGGGCCTCATCCCAAGGCGTAATAGCATCGTCACCTCAGATTACTGCCGCGCCGGAATTGAGGGCTTCAGGGTCGGCGGACCAAACTCGATAATCGTCAGAATGCAGTTCTTATCCGATTGTAGGATGCCCATTGCTGTCCGGTCATTCGCCTGGCAGGCTTTGTTGATAAGGGCGTGCTGATCGGGGGTCATTCGCTCGCGATCAAGACCGCTCAGATCGCTAAAGGCGGCACTCAGTCCGGTACGCATGTCCGGGGAAGCCTGCCCTTGCGCGGCGAGGACGATCTGAGCCGACCGCAAGACCCTTGCGATGCGCAAGTCGCTTTTTAGCAGGTCTTCTTCAGCTCCCTTGGCAGCTTCCAAGGATAACTGTTGAACGACGTCCAATCTCGACAAATCGAAGTCGGTTAGCTGCCTGAAAGCAGTGATGAGGGCTTCTGTGGCGACTGCAATTCCCGATTCCACACGTTTCGCTTGTTCCAGGTCTTGATCGGCGTCGGCGAGTGCTCGAAGCCGGGCGTTGCTCGATAGAACCTCAAGTTCACTGTCCCTAACGTCGTCCAGAAGCCTTTGCTGGTCTCCTGTCAGTAGGGCTTTGTCATCGGCTTGCAGGCTCCTGGCCGCAGCAGCCATCGCCTTCCGATTTGTATCGCTCGGAGTGGCGCGGTAGGCCGCGACGGCGACCTCCAGTTCAGTGATACGGCCGATGGAGACAAGCCGCCGCCCATCGGACAGGGCAGCCGCCGCGCCTTCCTTACCTGGATTTTCCGTACGTTTGCGATCGTAACTCGTTGTGGCTTGAAGGGCAGTTTGAAAGGATTGCCTTGATGCGACCGTGTTTTCTTTCAGCAATTGCCGATAGGCCGAAGCGATGATCCCCAAACGCAGATCACTTGCCGACAGGCGCGCCTTGGCGTCCTGGGCGAGCGCCAAATAGGCTGATTGCTGCGCATCCAGGCGGCGCTGATCCAGATCGGTCAACTCTTCGGCGCTGGCGAAGAGTTCGGCGTCGGACGATGGGGAGACCGAACTCATATTTGTCTGCCCGGCGATGGTGAATTTGGAAATCCTCGCATTGCTCTCGGCAATCGCTGTTCCGGAGTCTGCCGTCTTGGTCAAAAGTTCCGACACCTCAGCTTCAGCAGCGCGGGACAGATCGAATTTGGTTAGCGCGGACCGTGCCGCAAAAACCTTGTATGCATCGCTCGTCCCCGTCCTCGCAACGCTTTCTGCTGCCTTGGCGAGAACCGCAAGGCGCTGGTCGCTCTCGGCAAGAGCAGCCCGGCACCGTTCGGAAGTCGCCGCAGCCGCGGGAAAGGTAAGGTCGAGCGATTGGCGTTCGGCGGCACTGAGCGGAGACAGGGCCTGAAGGAGGTCTGTGCAATTGCCGGCATGGTCAGGCGCAAGCGGGATTTCGCTTGTAAGCCTGCGCATCATTTCAATGCGCTCCTTGTCCAGTTGCTCGGTCACCGGATCGACGCGTAGTCCATCCCTGAGCTGGCTGAGGCCATAGACTGCGCCCAGCAGGACAATGCCGCCGGCAGCGATACCAGCCACCAGCTGGTATCGACTGGAAGGGCGTGGTGCTTTTTCCTTTGCGGGCGAGTCGCCAACCGGATCGGTAGAGTTATGCTCTGTCTCCGAGCGTTCAACACCCTTGGCCGCCAGCGGCGCGTTGCTTCCATGCTCGGGTTTGGCATCGTCAGGCAACGAAGACTGGTCCTCTGGATCCGCGAACAGATCCTCCAGTTCGCGGACATGACCGATCGCCCGCCAAGTGAAGGTTCCACGTTCCGCGGCGCGATTCAGCTTTTCCTTTGTGTCGTCGGTGAGGCCAGCCAGATTGGCCTTGGGAAAGATGAAGAGTGACCCGGCTTGCGCTTCCCGTTCCAGAAGGCGCACTTTCGCGTCGAGCCCGTCGATCGGACCGACCTCTCCCTGACCGCCCTTCAGAATCTCGCCGGTCGCAATGATGTGCCGCCCGGCATATTCACTGGAATAGCCATAGCGCACGCTCCGGTCGGCAATTGCGAGAGCCAGACCAAAGCTCGGACCGGCAAATTCGACGGAGTCAAAACGCGCTCGGACATGAAGAGAAGCGAGATCGGCGCGATCCTCGTTTTGCCGCGCCGTTTCAACGACCGAATAACACCGATTGGCCTGCCCTGGGTCCAGGGCGACTGTGCGCAACACAGAGGGCTCGCGATGCTGAGGCACGTACTGGTCACAACGGACGTAGAATATCTCGTTCCAAGTATCATCCATTTCGTCGATGACAGGAAACAGAGCCAACCCGGGTGAAGGTGCCGGAATAGCGTTTCTGCGCCGCTGCGTGCGGCTTGTCTTCGACCGTGGAACCACACGCTTTTGCGCCGAACTGCTGGTTTCCCTTAGCGCCGCCTCTTCGTCTGCACGGGCAGCGCCCACGGGCCGATGCTGCCCCTTCGGGTCAGAACCCAGATCATCGCCAACGGGTGCGGACGACTGGTTCATATTTCCGCGAAGTTCGACGAGTAGTGCCTTGATGTCTGCAATATCGGTTGGCGTCAGATCGACTGAAACGGCATCTTCTTGGATACGCCTTTCGACCCACGCTGCCATTTCTTCTGTGAGTGAGTAAATGTTTTTCGCGCTGGCTTCGCCAACGATTGCAGCAGCAAATTTTGCGAGATAACGAATGTCATCCTCGGCTTGCTTGATATCGCTAGGGTTCAGGTGAGTGCTGTAATGGGATTGTTGATTGCGGATGTCTCTTGCTTCTTTCGCCAGATCACGGACCCACCTTTCGCGACCACGAAACAGTCTAAGTTCGGATGAAGTGTCCATCACCATGTAGCAGAGCTCAGAAAAGTCCGGCCGCAGTTCTCCATCTTCGAGAACCAGATCGTTCCGGATAAACCAGTTCGGCCTTTTTTCCTTTATTCTGATATCCCTGTTATTTCTCGCCCGGTTCAATTCGCCCAACCAATTGTCACCCCATTCTTTTTTCATTTGTTCGAGAAAAAACGGTGCAACCGTTGAAAAAGTGATGCGTTGGGCGCGATTGACGAAATCAAACGGCGTCCAATCGGTTTCCACTCTTGGCTTTTGCTCGTTCATACTTCCCCCAGGCCCGTTAAGCTGACGTCAAGGATTCAGCCGCAGCTTGTAGCGGCTGAGGCGAGCTTTTGGCGCTTCATCGTGCGTCCAGATCGCCCCGATCCGGCGATAGGCATCGGGAACCCCGCGTGCCCATACCAGTCCCCCTGTATCTTCGAGGGCTACGGGCGTTTCTGCCGGAAGGAGCTTCAAATAATCTTCAGCAAGCTCGACCGAGACGGAGTATTGTTCGGCGAATTCCTCATCTCGGAAGAGCATAACGACGAAGCCATTGCCGATGATTTCTTCTTCCGATGAGGAACCTGACGCTGCAAGGCGCATCTCCGACGTACCGAGTCCGGCACGCGCAACAGCTTCGCTCAGGTCAAGCCGAACCTGACGCCGGATGGCCAGGAACTGGTCGCGAGTGTCCGGCGAAGTCCAGAGCAGCCGCTTTTCTTCATTCGTGAAGCGGGGCCCGCCTGTCAGGGCTTCGCGAATGCGATCGTCGGTCATTGCCTCGGCGCCTTCAGGCTCGCTTTGGCTCGCCAGAACGGCAGCAATGAGGTCAAGATGCTCGGGTTTGGTCATGAGGATCTCCCGCGCAAAAGCTGGAATTGAACCGAGTTACTGAGACAATGCCTCAGGAAGGCCAAAGCCTTTTCGTAACGTTTTTCGAATTCATGCCGGCTGATGCCTTTGCGCTTTTGATAGTCGTCCTGTATTTGCAATTCTATGTAAGCAATTTTGGACTTGATGAGTGTCGCCTCCCACTGTTCCTCGGAGTCCTTGCGTAGGTTGTCGAGGCAGAGTTCGAACGGAGGCCAAACGCCGGTTTCCTCGCACAAGGCGGTGATGTCATCGGCAATGGCTGTTTCGGATCGTTCGGCGCAATCGAGGCAGAATTGGTCGAAATAGGCTTGAAGGGTTCCGAGACTGAGATTGTAGTTCTTGTTGTCCGGGTAGCGTTCGGCGATCAATGCTTGTACGGCGTGCAAATGGCTATCTGTGCAGCGCTCGGCTAGCGAGGAGCCCGGATTGGTCCGCACGATCTCGCTCGAGATCCGCTGGATAGCCTCCCAAGTCTTCAGCCGGTTTGGTGACTCGCCGTCGATCGACCGGCGAGCGCTGTTCATGTGTTGCAGTATGAGCCGCCCAAGCGCACGTTCCGGCGGAACATCCCTGTTTGTGCGGCCGGTGATGAGGCTGGCGTCCTGGGCCAGCAGCTTGCAGAGATCCGTGGTATCACCGAAGAGCGGTAGGACATAGCTCCAAAGGCTGCTTGACACATGCAATCCGCCGCTTTCGGTCGGATAGGCAATCTGGTCGTCAATGACCCCGTCGATCAATTTGCCGATCGACTCGATCAGCCTGTTGACAAAATCTCGGGCGGCAGCTTCCGGATCGCCGCTCATCTCCTCGGCGAGGACCGGCAGCATCGGCCGGACCAGGGTAAGGGTTTGCCCACACAACCTCTTCCAGCCGGTCCGGTACCAATAAGTTTCATCTCTTGTGACACCCACGGCCGCTCACTCCTTGATGCCGAACATTTCCGCTGGAATCGGTTTGGCAGAACGGTCTCCGGGTGCAGCAACGAGCAACTCCATCTTCAACGTTTCGCGAGTGTTGGGGCCATTTCCATTGCAAATGAGACGCAAATCAAAATCATAAAAGCCAGGGTCTAAGTTGACTTTTCCTTGCGACGTATACTTTATTTCATTCTTTTGATTTCTGTACTCAAAATCTAACTTAACAACCTCCTTGTTAGAAACAAAAAGAACAGAACTACACTCATTCCCCATATATTTGCCGCTGCGTTTGTCAGCAACGAGCACAAATGAATGTTGACCAGCTGAACTGATTTTCATTAATCCGTTCCAAGAAAGCAGTATCGCGTCTTTGTAGCTCACGAGATTTTTTGTTCCCTCCGCGTCTGCGAAGGCCCCAAAGCCAAAATATCCAGCGTTGACAAGAGCAGATCCTGCGGCAACGTCATCGGTAGAAGTTGGTAATCTGCCGTTCTTGGTTCTCGGCAGGGTATAGACGTCGAGATAAACTTGTCCCATTCGCAGCCGAGTTGGCGCTGCCGATGAATTTGCTGCGTGCGTTGAGTGTTGTGCGGAAGGCAATGAAGAGAAAGAATTCGCGTTCGGCTGTTGTTGGAGCAGGTTTAGGAGTGTCTCGAATTTGTTCTCGAAACGGTCCATGCGTTGTTCCAGCGCTTGCAGTCGCTGATCCGCCCCTTGTGCTAAGGCTTGGCCTACAGGGAAAACCGCAATCGCTGCCATCAGGGCCGCTAGGGACTTGTTCACAAAGGTATGGCTCGTGTTCATCATTCACTCCAAATTGAATACGCAGGTCTCACCGAAGGGCCACGCATCCGAAAGGGAATTCGCGGGCCTGGTCTGAGCCGCAAAAATTTTATTCCTTGATACCGAACAAATTTGCAGGGATAGGTTTCGCGGATCGGTCGTCAGGACTAGCAATGCGGAGTTCTATTTCGACGTTGTCCCTTGTTGCCGGATTGTTTTCTCGACAAGCCAGCCGGAAATCAAATTCATACAGGCCTTTTTGCAGTGGAACTTTCCCCTGAGCAGTCCATTTTTTTTCTTTAAATCCATCAGTATTGAAGGAAATAGATGTTATTTCTTCTGAATTAAGAAATAAAGCAGTTTTGCAGTCATTGTATAATGCGAGTTTTGTTTGTTCTTTTTTCCCAATAAGCAAAAATGTGTGACTTCCGTCTTTTTCAATATTTAACACGCCGTTCCAAGATTGAAGAATTCCACCTTCATAGCTTGACAAGCCGCGCGTCTCGTCGAGTTTGGTGAAATCGCCAAACTTAAATGATCCCGCTTCAACCGGCTCGGATCCGGCTGCGATTTCGTCGACCGAAATGGGAACTTCTCCTTTTTTGGTCGAAGGCAAGGTAAAGACGTCCAGGTACAGCTGCTCCATACGAAGGCGTTCGAGCGTGCTGTTCGAAGCCGTCGCTTGCTTTGCGGCGGGCACCGCGGACGGGGCAGAGGACGCACTCTTTGCATTCGTCTGCTGCTGCATCAGCTCCAGCACCGCGTCGATCTTGCGCTCCAAAGCATCCACCCGCTTCTCCAGATCCTGGGCGCAGACACCCGTCGAAAAGAGCGTTGCGGCGCTGACTGCGGCAAGCGTGCGAGCCAGTGACGACGATATGATCTTGTTCATAATCCCAATCCCAAATTGATTTGATCCGCCCATGGCGGGCTCACGGTTGAATTGCGCTTTTTTCAGCTGGAAATGTCGTGCAAGAACGCGCGCAGGAGGCCTGGCGCGAACTCCGCGCCTCCTCCGCAAAGCGGAAGCCGGTGATGGCCTATTAGTACCGGGCAAGCCGAATAAAACCGAACAGCGATAGAAACGCTTGGCAGAACAAGAACTTGCCGTTCCCGCTCCACGAAATTTTTGATTCACGCTACCCCCCGGCTGCGCATAATTCGATAAAGTTGTAAGAGGTACTTTTACAAGCTCCATCCGGTTAGGCAAGCGGATACGTTCAGGGCACCGCAATAGTTTGCCTTTGTATTCCATGTGGAACGCGAGGCTTTGATGTGACTGAGGGTGCGGCATGATCTTCAAGTCCGTTGGTGGGCCGGCGGCGAGGAATTTCGCCACCGAATTCCTTTGGTCGACAGTCAATCTTTCAGGAATGACTCGAACGCCTCCTGGCTTGCGCCGGACCGGCCCTGTGGGCTGAGCGGCGTCATGAGGCCTTTTGTTGTGCTGATCAGCTGGCGGCTCTCGCTGAGCCCTGCCTCGCTGCCCCGGATCACCCCATCGATCATATCGATGTTGGTGTTGAACTCACCTAGCGTTTGATTGGCCCGCACCAGCTGGAGCTGGGCGGGAACGATCCGCTTGGCCAGCGAGATCTGCCCGGTCTGCACCATCAGCGTATCAAGGCGCGCCTGTAGTTGGCCGCGGAGTTCCCGCGCAGAAGAGAGGCTCGCGTCCAAAGCCGCCTTTTCCTCGAACAGCAGCTTAAGTTGTGCTTTGAAGGTGCTGCGGTTCGGGTAGGTGCGTCCTGCAAACTCGACCGGGCCGTCTGCCGCGATCGATCCGTCCCTTGTTCCGGCCTCGAGTTTTCGCAAAAGGGCCTTGCCTTCATTGAGGAACATGCCGTTTTTGGCGACCAGTTCCTCTTGCTCGCCTACTAGGCTTGCAACGCGGTCGTGCTCTCCGCGAATGGCGCGGGTAGATGTATCGATTTCCCGCTCTAGCTCCTTCAGACGCTCATATCGGGAGTTAAGGCATCCGGAAGGGTTGCCAGCGCAGGCATCCTCAGTCCAGCCCAGTCCATAGTCCCGGACTAGGCTTTCAATCTGTGCCGCTGCTTGCGGCGCTGCAACCTTCATGGCGCCATAACCGGCACTGGCAGTTGCAATTACACCCGTTGCTACAAAAAGAGATTTGATAATCATGGTCTTCCCTGTCCGCTTTCTCTTGCGTCACCGGTCCATCCGGTCTCGCGAAAATGCTTGGAGGGGAGCGATCGGCTTTTGCCGGCCGTGCTGAATGTTTTTCAAAATAAATTCGTGCTTGCGTCTGCACGCCCGGAACGACGGCAGCACCATCACCGGTCTACAGGGGCGACGTGGTAGGAATTCTTCCACGATCGATCACGGCATCAAAAAAGCGCCGGAACCATCTCTCTGGTTTCGTGCTCGACGTGTCGATTACGGCTTCCAAGTAGGACGATAACGCCAGTCGTCGAGGAACCCCATCGCTTTCCTGTCGTCGTCGTCAATGCCGTCAACAAGATCGCGCAGGCGAGCGAAATAGGTGCTGTCGGTGGCTTGCGAATGAAGAATCTGCAACAGGACAACGATGACATTGTAGATCCTGTTGTCAGGTTGCAGTTGCCCTTGTGCGTCGGCGATCACCAAGTCACTTCGATACCGACGGATGTATGGCAACCGTTTCACCAACCTGCGATTCCACAGACGGCCATGGTGAGCGCAGATATTCCGGACGTAGGCGAACGCCTGTAGGGTGCCTTCAAGGGTCTCACGCGTTGGCAGGCCGATATCGCGGGCAAGCTGTAGTAACCGACACCCTCGAGCCACCTCTTGGCGGCATCGATGTCATCGACCTGCATTCCGCGTTCGATTTCGCGATCGCACCTGAAAGCCGCCGCTCGTTGCAGGGCAAGTTAAAATCCAGAAGGGCGGATTGCAGACCGTCGCCGCGAGCGCTTGGATTTTGATTTTGACCGACAATAAGCTGTCATTCACGTTAGCATTTCGAGTTTCAAGCCGTTCTGATGGTCAGTCGTGGAACGGTGCCAGTCTTCTGTTAGCGCGCTTACTCAGATTGCGAGGAGCGGCTATTGCCCATAAAAAGTTGCGACAATATTGAACCAGACCTTCTTTCACCATTTGTCGTTGTCACGTTTTGAGGAAATCACATGACTGTTCAAAAGATTGATAGTGAAGATTTGTCAGTCGCTGACCTTTTTAAATCATTCTACGCTGTGCCCGATTATCAAAGGGAATACGTTTGGGGGACAGATCAGGTCGAGCAGCTACTGACTGATATTATTGATGAGATGTCGGGCCAGACGAGCGATCAGGCACCGGAATACTTCATCGGAAGCATCGTAGTTTGCCCAGGAAAGAACGGGGTCTTGGACCTCATTGACGGACAGCAACGAATGACCACGTTGTATGTTTCGCTCTGCGCGATACGCGATCGGTTGCGTGAACTGGATGCCGTAGAATCTTCAGTTCTGAAGTCGCAATTGGCAGACTCTTCAGTGGATGAAATCGGTGAGGAGACATTCCGCTACCGCTTGGACCTTCAATACGAAGACAGCGGAGATGCAGTGGTTAAGCTGGCCGAGGGGCAAGATATTGACGGTCAAATGACCGGATCAATGGAAAATATCCGCAATGCCCATCACGTCGTAAAGCGCTTTCTGATGGCCGAGTTTGGAGACGATGCTTCCTCCGTCAAACGATTCTATGGTTACCTCACAAACAAGGTGAAATTGATACGAATCCAAACCGAGGATGTTGCCAAGGCCCTGAAGATTTTTGAGACGATCAATGATCGAGGTGTCGGGCTAAACTCGATGGATCTTCTAAAGAACCTCCTGTTTATGAAGACGCCACCTTCAAAATTCAACACCCTGAAAGATACTTGGAAAGAACTTCAAGACAGAATCTACGACATGGGCGAGAAGCCGCTCCGGTTCCTGCGTTACTTCATTTTCAGCCATTATGATGTTGATGTTTTGCGTGAAGATGAAATTTATGGGTGGTTGTCGAAGAACGAAATGATTGTTGGATATGGCGAAGACCCGATCAAATTTGCGAAAGAACTCGAAAAAGCTGCAAGGGCCTACGCAAGTTTCAGGTCCGGAAAGAATGAGGCAGGCGATCGAAATCGGTACCTAGACAATATGCGGTTGCTCGGTGGTCAAGCCGCACGTCAGCATTTAATTCTTTTGCTTGCAGGCCGACACCTTGCTGCACCTCTTTTTGACCGGCTAGCCGAAGAAGTAGAGAACCTATTTTTCTGTTACGTGATCACACGAGAGCCCACTCGAAACTTCGAGAGAAATTTCGCGAGATGGGCCAGTGACCTGCGGGCCGTGACATCAATAAAGGAGTTCGAAGCCTTTATTTCAAAGCGATTTGACCGAGAAAAGGCCAACCTTGCTGTTCGTTTTGATGATGCGATCGGCCGCCTGACTTTCAACACACTCCAGCAATACCGCTTGCGCTACGTTCTTGCGAAACTGACCCAACAGATTGATCTGTTTGCGTATGGAGAGACCGAGGGAACGCGATGGCTCGAAACTTACGTTCGAGGCGGTTATGAAATTGAGCATATTTTCCCTCAAAACCCCAGCCAGGACGCCTTGGACGAATTCGGTCCCCATGAGGACCCGGAGATTGCGCAGCGGCTAGGCAACTTGGTTCTTGTTGAGAAATCTATCAATGCATCGCTGGGGAACCGCCCCTACCGCGAGAAGCAACGAATCTATCAGCAATCAAAACTCCTGTTAACGCGCGCCCTTGCAGAGCGACCGAAGGTCGGTGAAAACACCAAAATTGATCGAGCAGTTGCCTCCATTGAACCGTACGAAAACTGGAATGAAAAACAAATCTCCGAACGTCAAAAAGCCCTCGTTTCGTTGGCAAGGATCGTTTGGGGGCTCCCCCTTAAGAGTCCCTCGCAGAGTTCAATGTGAACCATTTATGCTGGAGTGCTACGCCTCCCAACAAGACTAGGTTTGGCACACCGCGCCATCGCAAGGCCGTTTCGAGCCCATTGTAGTCATTCGTACACTACGGTTCAGTTCAGTGCCTTTATAATGTCGGCACCAAGCGTGCGTGTGTTTTTCATGTTTCCAGCAGCACTTAGAATATCGACGCCAACTTCTTTTGCGATCTCCCTCAGGATGGGCATTGCCACATCTAGTGCGCCTCCTTCAGTTTCAACGAGAACTGTTCCGTTTTCGTATTGTACGATCCTGTACTTTCCGTGGCTGGCACTGCCTGTCTCTTTGAGCTTTTGCAGTTCACCAACAGAAAGGCGCCGACGATCGGAGCTATCCAGTGCAGTGCCACCCTTCATGCCCGACCCATTTATGTAAACAATATACTTTCCGGTACTATTTGTACCGCGCGCATGAATTTCCGATGCAGAACAATCCAGTATTTCTTCGATGGACACCTCACCTTCGTCGACTATAATACGAAGTATCATCACCCGATCTACCAAGTCGAAAGTGCTAGATCGGAATTCTACATGGCTTGAACTTGTTACAGTCTTGACCGAGATCCGTTCCCCTTCAAGTGACACTACGTCATAACCGTGCTGGTTCGTCGCGAGTGCCATCTGACCGCGCGTAACCATTGCGGCGTACAGTTCGCCAATTCGTCCAGTTAGGTGGTTAAGTTCGCCCGGAGAAACGCCCCACGCTATTTCTTTTTCGAACCACTCGAGCGCCTGCCCAAGCGAGCGAATAATCTGAGTTTGTGAGAGGGAATGTGTCATGAGGCCTTCGGCGTTCACTGGAATGTCTGGAAGATACTTGCGACATTTCTTTAGCAACAGACAAGATGCCAAAGTCGCTAAAATCCGCATTACCGGCATATTGGCAACGAACGGACTTTGCAGATGTAATGAATGATGGCTTCGGAGGACTGCGCCGCAGCAGCGTATCAGAGAATGAACGACAGCTCCGGGCGTATTCCGTTGAAAAACTATTGTTGTTTTGATGGGCGAACGCTGATTCAATCTCCTTATTAATTTGGGAGATCTTGGCGATAATGGGTCCGCGGCAGGAAGCGCAAGGCCCGCTTTTCTGCAAGTTCTCGATTGATGATCATGTCCCGAAGGATCATCTGCTGCGCTCGATTGACCGGTTCGTTGATCTGGCAGATCTGCGCAAGCATCTGGCTCCTTTTTACAGCTCGACGGGCCCGCCTTCGATCGATCCGGATGCTGCTGGTCCGTTATGGTGCTGGCCACATGCTCGACTGGCTGGTGCGTGGGCGAGGGATTGCACCGCACATCCCGGTCATCGACAAGTCCGCTCGCAAGGACGGAACCTTTGAGCGAGCTGACTTCAAATACGACGCAGCAAACGATGCCTACATCTGTCCTGGCGGTAAGGAACTTAAACAATACCGCCGCGCGTTTACGACGCCACGCGCGGGCGCGAACAAGGACGGCACCTTGCGCTACCGCGCCCAAAAAGCTGATTGTGATGCCTGCGGCCTGAGACCGAACTGCTGTGCGAAGGAGCCGCAGCGCAAAGTCACAAGGTCGATCCATGAGCCCTCGCGTGGCGTTGCACGCGCCATCGTTCAGACCCGCCAATATGCAATCTCGTGGAAGTTGCGGAAAAAGGTCGAAATGCTGTTTGCCCATCTCAAACGAATTTTGAAGCTCGACCGACTCCGATTACGTGGACCAACCGGCGCCCGCGACGAATTCCTCCTCGCAGCAACCGCCCAAAACCTCAGGAAACTCGCAAAACTTATCTCAACACCACAAACACCAAGTCCGGCCTGAGGAAGAACGTCCTCACTGGAACTCGAAGACACCTTCAAAGACGGAAAACAACAGAGTTTTTCAACGGAATGGGCGGGAAGCGGACGTCCGCTGCGGGATAAAGGATCGACTGAAAAGGGTCGGCAGAAGACGATGGGGTAGTCGGTTGCTCGGCCAGCAAAGCTAACACTCCATCCCTAGCGCGCTCATGGACGCTTTTGTCCTTTTGGAGATAAGGAAATACTCAGCGGAGAATGTCAGTGTTTCGTTAACTATACCAGATACGTAATATCAGATTGGAGAACGGGCTTGAGGCTTCTTTTCCTGCTTCTGATTGATGTCGGCAAGCAAAGGCAACGTAATAGTAAATGTCGAACCTTTACCCGGTCCGGCCGATGCCACGGAAACGTCACCACCGTGTTGTTCGACAATAAGCTTCACTATCCACAATCCTAATCCCCATGATCTTAACTCACCAGCAGGTTTTGAGGAAAGCGTTGTAAACGGTTTGAATGCTCTTCGGATGTCCATTCTGGAAAGGCCTGTACCTCTGTCTTGTATACTGAGGACAGCCTTGTCATCGTACTGTTTCAGACTGCAATCAACTTGCGTTCCGGAAGTGGAATGTTTAACCGCGTTGCCAATCAGGTTCTCAATTGCTTGATAAAGCAACTGCGCGTCGCCTAACACCAGAAGCGTTTCATTCGTGAAATTGAGCAACGAAACTGTGGTGTCACAGTTTGTTGGTTGACTGTTTTCAATTGCCCTTTCCAAAACCTCGTTTAGCTGAAGTACAGCTGGTTCAAATTTTAGTGGATCTCCGGTCTTCAAGGTTCTTTCAAGGATCGAATTCAGAAAGTCATCCAAACCGTCAATAATCCCGCTGGCTCGCCTGGTACAAGCTTCTATTTTCTCCGGTTTTGCTCCCTTGTCATAGGCTTCAATCAATTCAATCAGGGAGCGGAGCGTTGCCAAAGGCCCGCGCAGGTCATGAGCGATCAATGTCAAGGCACTTGGAAAAACTTGTTCTGGGTTCCGGCTGCTTCGGGGTCTATTGGCGAGGTTATGAAAATCAACCTTAAGTGCATCGTCATTTTCGGAGTGCGGATTGATAGTCATATGCGCAGCAATCATGTTGAGTTCCCTTCAAGATGAATTCAGTCGGAATGCTGCGATGCTAAGTATCCGAAGTGGATTGTTGAAATACCGATTGTCTCGAGTTTTGATAGCTTGCGGCTATGGCCGATGTTGGCAACGTTGGTCGAAATCCCTCTGCTGACGTCAAATAGCCAGTGTGACCCGCAGAGCAACTCAGCGGGCCACGCATGTCATTGCAAGGATAGTTGATGGCTGTGTCTGGATTACCTCCAGTCGGACGCACTGTTTTACTTATGGGGAAAACCAGCGGCAGCCTGACCATTCCAATCACTGAGGAATGGCAAAATCGGGAGGCCATTGGGCGCTGTTTTGTCAGCTTTGGCCCGGCGAACCGAAATTGGAGTGTCGCCATTGGCATCTCCAACGGCCTGATCCGGATAATCGGCTGTCGCGCTGTGATTGATTTTTTCCTGGGTCTGTGTCGGCAGGGTCCGGGCGGCCCGTAGGGCTCGTTCGTTCACAATCTGCGACTGGCGCACCGTCAGAGCCTTGCTGCCGGTCAGGCTGTAGCGGGTATCATCCGGATCGGCGAATGCATGTCCAATGAGGGCAGTGGAAAGAAGCGTTGCGGCGCAAAGGGACGACAGGATCTTCTTGGTGGTGTTCATAAGTAATCTCCGTAAAGGTTTGTTGTTGACAAGACGGAAGTTACCCCTAGTCTTTGCATAGCTCCAATGCCGTTCGGCAATACGTTCCATAGCAAGCAGCTATACTCGTTTTGCTCTTTGAGCGAGATTTGGCAGGCCAACAGTAATCTTAATTCAGTCATGTCCGGCGGCTATCCGTGTGAGCTGAGTACACGCGTCCAATCCAAATACGGAATTCGATCAGAAGCAGCGGCGCTTTCACGAAAATGTCTCAGGTTACCGTAGCTCTGCGGTAAGTCCCAGGCCCCTATCGATAGCCGACATGCCCTATTTTCCAGAACAACGACGCATTCGATTGGTTAAGTTGGCGCTGCATAAGACGAAGCGTTGCAAGGAATTGAATTGATAGCTGCAAGCTATGAAGTTTGTTGGTAGAAGGCTTTACCGGCCAATTCCCAAGTAGGCAAAATAACTAATGGCCAAGAACAAGCGACTTAAAGAACTATTGTTGGAAAACGAGGAACGTCTGAAAACCGGGCATCCCGCCGTTTCGCAGGAATATCAGAACATCGTCTCGAGGTTAGTCGCTGCGGAAGCAGGGGAGACTTGCCCGAAAATCGACGATCAGCTCCCGGAATTTCAGCTTCCCGACCACAGAGGCCGCTTGATCAGCCTGGGAGACCTGCTGACAAATGGACCTCTGGTCCTAAGCATGAACAGGGGACATTGGTGTTCTGTCTGTCGGCTGGAATTGACACAAATCGAAAAGTATTCTGAACGAATTGCAGATCTCGGGGCTGGTATCGTCGCGATTACTCCGGAATCGAGATCATATGCCAATAGACTGAGAGATCGGTGCGGGCTTAGTTTCCCGGTGCTGACCGATGTCGACAATGGCTATGCCCTTTCGCTTGGACTTGCAGTTTGGCTGGGAGATGAACTGAAAACGCTTTTCACGAAGAATGGCAGTGACCTGGTACATGTTCTCGCGACGACTGGCTGGGTGGTTCCCATTCCCGCAACATTTGTCGTGGCATCTGACGGACGAATACTGGATAGGTATGTCAACGCTGACTTTCGCAAACGCAAAGACCCTGAAGACATTCTTGCCGTGTTGAAATCGCTATAGGTGTTCCGGCCCGGCATTCAATGGGTTGGCTTGAGCCTCACCCTTTGCTGTTCAGCTAACTAAATTTTGCAGATGTATTTGTATGGGGCGAACCCGCGCAGTGTTTTCAAGCGGAGTCCTGTCTTGTTGGGCACCTTAGTTGGCAATCTCTAGATCTTGAAAGCGATCCCAGTCAGCCGATCGAAGAAGATTGATCAATCCGTTCAATGCTTTCGACCTCTGGCGCCCGGCGACGGCATATAAATGAATCGACTTTTTGAAGTCATGCGACAATGGAATTTTGCATGACCTGTCACCGATCCTGGTGCTAAGCGGAACCAGGGCGACCCCAAGTCCGGCTTCCAGCAATCGTATGACATCCCGATCGCTACCTGCTTCGTGGCAGCGGTCGATGTCGACACCCACCTCTCTCAGTATTGACGCACAAGCCGGCCACACCGAACAATATGGACGCGTGATCAGTCTTTCACTGGCAAGGTCCGTCAGATCTAGCATGGTTCTGGCAGCCAGCGGATGCTCAACGCTCAGAGCCACTGCGTGAGGTTCAACAAATAACTCCCAGGTGTCCAATCGATCCCAGCTTTCCTCCAGATCACCTGTAATACAAATGTCCACGTCGCCGTTTCGCAAGCCTTTCAGAACGCCTTCACCTGAAAGGCGCTGACAAGTAATGTTTATTTCCCCAAAACTGCGCCCGACTTCTTGCAAGCTGTCCGAAACGATGTCGAAGTCGACAGACTGCGTCAAAGCGATCCGTAGAGAAGCCAAAGCACCGGACTTCATTTTCTCAGCCTGGGACTTAGCAGCCAAAGCGCTCTCGTAGCTGTTTTTCAAAAGCGGCAACATGACTTGCCCTAGCTCGGTTAAATGGCTGTTGGACCGTTCCCGGCGGAACAATTCCCCACCCAGTTCAATCTCGAGATTCTTGATGGCCCGGGTCAAAGAAGGTTGCGATACATGGCACTCCTCCGCAGCGCGTGTGAAGTTCAAATTACGCGCGACCGCCAGAAAATACCGAACCTGATGCATTTCCATCCGGAACCTCAAATTGAACCGACTCTAATACGGCACGATAGCGGCAGCCTATCGAATTCATTGGTCGTAGATATTGGCGCGATTCCGCTTCTGAGGCCTAGACTAGAGGCACTTTAGATGAACTTCCATACCGCAGTTCGGTGAACAATTGAGGAGAATGGTCATGAATAGTGCACTCGAAATGAACGGAGGTATACGCTCCCACTTTCCTAAGTTTTCTCTCGGGGTACTCGCATCAGCGGTTCTTGCAGGAGCCGCGGCCGATATCACGTGGGAGTTCTGGGCTCGCGTGATCACACCGCTCTGGGTAGGTGGACCGCTTCAGCCGGCTGCATTGGTGCAATCCGTATTTGGCTTTCAAAACCTGCTTATTGCAGAGTTTATTCATGCAATCGTCGGCGTCGTATTCTACCCACTGGGTTATCTGTTCATCTCCCGTCCGGTTGCTCGCGTTATCACCCCGTTCTTACCCTGGTGGATGGTGGGCTTGGGATATGGCATCGGTCTATGGGTTTTCGCGCTTTATTTCATGGCGCATCTATTCGCCGGATTGCCACCTTTTCTCGGCTTTATCAAACTAACTTGGGCTTCGCTCATTGGTCATATGCTATTCGGGCTGGTAATCGCCGCAGTGGTCAAGCTGCGAGAGAGGCAAGCTTACGACTGACCGACTTTCCCCAGGTCACTTCGCCTTTATTCCGGACATTCGTTCAACGCGCAGCGAATGTCGACTCAGGGCCGAATGCTACTTTGCCCTTTGCATAAGGCCTTCGCGGATGATCTTGATTTCATCTTCGAGGTGAGCGCCGCGGTAGACAAAAGAAGTTTCGTGCCGGGCGTATTGACCATTGCGATCCGCGCTGAGCCAGTTGAACGATCCAGCGCAGAGAAGATCTGTGTCGACGGTCACGATCTTGCTGTGCAGTTTCGGGACCCTGTGCATCGCGACGCCAATTTCTGAAAGCCTGTGCTCAACAGCTTCCATCTGGCTGACCCCGCCCGCTGCAGGGCCGGTATTTAGCAACGGGTCGGCAAAGACCTCGATTTCTGCCCCACGCTGGCGTGCCGTTGCCATCGCGTCCAGTAGGCCGGTCCGTTCGATCGTTCCGGCAACGACCCAGGGGCTGACGATCATGTATCTACGACCTTCGCCTCTCAGTACAGCCAGCAAAAAGGCGTCGTGCTCGACCGCCTGCTGGAGCATTTCGATCCTTGCCTCGCCCCGTGTCAGGTCTTCGCGGGGTTCCATGGCGAAATCCAACGCCTTGCCCTTGGTGGCCAAGAATTCGGACAGCAATGCGCGAGGGGAACCGCTGCGGGCCGTGGCGAGGACATCCATGTCGCCGAAGACGAGGCAGCTGTCCTTGGCGCGCGATACGGTCACGTTCAACATGCTGGGCGAGGCGTCGATGAAACCGCCATCGGCGTGCTTGGAGTAAACCGGTGAGAAGATCACCACGGGCCGTTCAGCGCCCTGCAACGCGTGCACGGTGCCGATGGTCATGCCGTCTCGGCCAGACACGGTGATGCCGCGCGCGGTGCAGGCGTCACGGATTGCGCGCACTTGCTGGCCAAAAGGGGTGACGACACCGACAATCTGCTCCAGTGGGCGACCGTAGCGGCCTTCGAGCAAGGCACGGCTGTCCTCCAGCCACGCGGCGATGGTGCGGGCCTCGACAGGGTTGGCGCGGCTTCCGCCACTCGTGAAGGCTCGACCTTCGACATGCAAATAGCCAAGCGCGGGAAGCGGAGCATCCGCCGGTGACTGGCCGCGCATCGGGCGCAGTTTGCCTTTGTAGCACAGCGCATTGCTGAACCCGATGATCTCGTCATAGCAACGGCGATGTTCGAACAGGTAGAGCCCGCGGTCTAGTTCGGGCCAAGGAGAGATCTTGCAGGCCTGTTGCGCGAGGCGCATGGCGCTGCCACGGGTCGACCGGATACCGCTGTCGTAGATCAGGTCCGGCACCTCCTCACCGTCGATCAATCCGCTGTCTTTCAGATTGCCTATATCGACGGGTCCGGGCACAGCAGAGATCGGCTCGATCTGCTGCGTGTCGCCGATGACCAGCGTGCGCTTGGCCAAGGCGAAAGAGGCACCTGCAACCTCTGGCAAGACCTGCCCGGCCTCGTCAACGATCAGCAGGTCAATGAAGTTGTACAGGCTATCCCTCGCGAACTTGCCTCCTTGGAACCGGCTGCAGGACAGCTTCGACGGCAGGCTGGCAAAGGTGGCCACTGCGCAGGGTGTCAACATCATCCGTCGCTTCCAGCGCGGCTCTACAGCCTTTCGCCCGGTCTTTTCATGCGAAGCCGCAATGGTCGCCAGATCTGCCTCCATCGCCATGAGCCACCGACCTTCCCAATAGTGGGTGGCGAGCAAGAATAGGTCGAAACGTGTCCCGATGTCGGCACGGCGTTCCAGCTCGCTCAGATCCTCCGGGTCTCCGAAGCTCTCCGCGGCCTCGCGCCACGCCAATTCGCTGACCTTGGCTTGTTCCTGCAGGCTTTCGGCGCGAGACAGGCTCTGTTCGGCGATAGAAAGGGCTTGCTTGCGGTCTATCAGAGCGTCCATGACGCGCGTTTCGATATCTTCAACGCGGGTCGCGTTCTGGAACACATCCAGATCCTCTCCAATTGCCAGTCGCGCCCTCAACGCGCGCCTGCGCTTGATCGAAGGCAAGAACCCGAACATGCCGGTGAGCCAGGACTCGGAGGCGAGAAAATGGGTGAGAGCCGCGTGCGCGGCCGCCAGTCGATCGGCCTCTTTGCGGCTGGCATCGACTGTATTTGCGCGTCGGGCCTGCTCTGCATCCGGATCTTCGCCGAGTTCCGCCAAAAGGGCGGCAGCGCAGGTTCTGCGGCGGTCCAATGCCGTATCGAGGTCACGGAGTTTATTGACGCCATCGGTCAACAGATTCCGTAGCTTTGCGACAAACCAGGCGACATCCTTCCCTTCAGAATCCGGGAAGGCCTTTCCCGCCGCCTCCAGCCAGGCGGCCTTGGCGCGTTCGACGTAGGCTAAGGACTCGCACTCCGACTGAAAGGCCTCCGTCTGGTAGCGCTGCGCGGCCTCCATGCGCCGGGAATGCGAAGGCAGGAACATCCCGAAGCTCTTGATGTCCGGCAACCAGCGCGCGGCAAAAACGCCTTCGCCCGCCGCGAAATCTTTGCCGAAGGCGTCGATGATGTTTGTAACCGCCTGGTTGTTCGACGACGCCGCCACGATGACCGGCGGGTCACCTCCGTCGAGCGCGGCTTTCACCCAGAGCCCTGCTACCGCCGAAAGCAGCATAGTTGTCTTGCCGGTTCCCGGAGGGCCGTTCACCGCGATCACCTCGCCAGGTTTCGCGGCATCGAGCCATGCCAAGACTTGCCGTTGCTGCTCGGCCAACGGGAAACGCGGATTCGAATGTCCAAGGCGCCGGGCGAATTCCTGCTCAATATCACAATCCGGCGCCACATCTGATAAGCGAGGCAGGGCAATTTGGCGCAGAAGCGGTGTGTCTGGTTCGTCGGCCAGCAGACTGTCGTATAGATCAAGCATCCCGCGCACCGTTGCATCGGCGCCCTCAGACACTTCGATGAAACCACTCCCGGTCGGCAAATATTCGGTCTCGTCCGAAGGCCAGCCCGGCGACAGGGCGTCGACCATCTGGCGGCAATGCTGGCGGTAGTTCTGCCAGCCGTCTGCGGACATCATTTCCGGCAGGGGTGTCGTCGCCAGGAATTCATCAAGCGCCTCTACCGATCCAAGAGCAAAGGCACCGCGGGGCAACGGTGTCAGCAAATCGCGCGCTATGGCATTGCGCGTCGGCAAGATTCTTCCTGCCCGATCTACGAAGCCCTCGGTGACAACCGGGGCGACGATCTCCGGCATGCCATCGGCGCGCGACGCTGCGTGCGAGCTCCTTCGGGCGGTCACCAAGGGCCAGAAGCGAACCGAAACTGTCCCGGCGCCATCCTTTCCGCGAAACAGCGTCTGAACCAGTTGCTTTGGCAGGCAGCCTGTCTTGAGCGCGTCATTCGGGAGCTCAATGAAGCGTTTTCGATCCGCCGCCCGAAAGGTCCCTTCGCCGAGTGCACCATCTGCCAGTGATGTCCGCCAATACCGAAGGACGTTGGAAAGTGATGTGGACATTAAGTGGACGCCTTGGAAGCATTGCAGATAGAAAACTGAGCAAGCGCTATGGTTCGCCCACTGTTTTCCTGATTAGTGGACATTTGACAAAAGGAGCACAAGTGCCGGTCTGTCCGGCGAACCACGGTTCCGCACCGTATTCGCCAAAAATTGTCCCTAAGAAGTTCGGGCGTCAAGTCAATGGGATGACAATGTCTGGTTGCGGAGCATTGCGCTGCAGCAATGGCGACTATTCCAAGGTCAGCAATTGGCCGGAAGTGACTACGAGCCTACCAGGCGCGAATGTCTGCCTCGCTAAACGCCGGCGCCGAAACCTGCACGGCAACAAAATCACTGCCCCGGAACAAAGCTCTCGCTTTATGAAGGGGCGTGAGAGACGATTTGCTTGCAAACCCATTCAGGTTAGCGACCGAAGCCGCCTGTGAGCTATCTGTGGAGGATGTTCAGGACGCCGCTCGTTTGTCGTCGTCGCGATCTCTCGGGACATACTGGATAGAAAGCGGATCCAGCTCTGATGTCGTCAGTTTGGCATTCACAATGCGCGCAGCGACACCAGCCCGAAGCCACTTTTCGATGGCGCCGACATTAAACCGTGGTCGCCGACCTCCCGGCTCGGGAGTGGCCGCCGTATGAAGGGCGGCAGCAATTTCTTCGATGCGATAGAGACCAGCCCTGTTCGGATGCGGCATCGTGCGTTTTTGCAGAGCCTGCCGTTTGATGTTCAGTTTCCCGGCTACGTCAGCCAGGCTAACGAGATCAGGATGGACTTCCCGCAGTTTTGTTCCCTCCGGCAACGCTTTGATTAATGCGCGAGCCGTTTCAACAATCACGGCTTCGGCTTCCTCGCCTTCGGTTTCCAGTTCTACGCCGAGAAGTCCGGCTACACCCGTACCGACCAATGCGTCTTCAAAGCCAGCTTCGAAAACAGCATTGGAGAGATCAATCGGATCATGATCTCCTTCGGGGAGATCAAATACGAGTTCAAACTCGAAAGTCTCAGCCATCTTCGTTGTCCTTGTCGTCTTCCAGATTTATGCACGAAAGCGCCTTCTGCCTTAAGTTCTTGGCGTGACGTTCCGGGTTCTTCGGTGTCGACCAGACGGACATCTGACAGAATGTCCCGCATCGGCATTCCTTGTCGTTGGCCGGACACCTGAGAATTCCCCACACATGACCCTTGCCTTTCACGACAACCCAGCCAAGCTCCTCGAGCTCGCAGAGAACCGCCTCGATTTCCTTCGATGTATGTCGACTACGACTCAAGGTAAGAATGTCCTCTTATTTTGTCAAATGACAACTTAAAGATTTACCAAGCTAGCGAAGGCTCTCAAAAAAGTAACCCCCCGGTTTTGAGCTCGGTCCGAAGACCGGTCGCCTGGGGGGTGTTGTTGATGTCAACGATAGTCGGACGGGGTTGAGAGCTCAATGATTTTCGGAAGGGCTGCAATTTTGACGCCCGGAATTCAAATGGCGGTGTCGTCTCGACGACGAAGCAAATAAACGCTGACGGCGCTTGCCACCGTCACAACGAGTTCGGCCTCTTCGAATACCGGATCCCGTCCTTCCTGAATATGCCGTCCTTGTTCAGAGGCGAACCCCCAAAGTTTATGGAGAGCGCCGTCCATTGGTGCCGGCAGCTCAAGCCGTTTGATGATTTGGCCGAGCGTATCGTTGCTTCCATCGACTTCACGGGCAACACATTCAAGCGCGGCCATTGCGTGCTGTACGGCTCCGGTAATATCCGCCTTCGGACGGCGGGAGATATCACGAAGAGCCTCATGTATCTCATTGGCTGCGGTAGGCGCTCCGGATCTCGCCATCACTTCTGTCGCGTGGCCTGTTGCCATGGCAAAGGCCTCGGACCCGCGGGCAACGAGAATACCCTCTTTCATCTCCCAACCAACGCCTTGCTCGCGAAATAGCTGGTTCAGTTGCTCTTGAAACCTTTGCCGCGCCCCGCCGTCGTAGTCACGTTCCCCGATCTTCCGATATAGCCGTTCTGCGAAGTCGTAGACCTTATACCAGGGGGCATCATCCATAAGCCAAGATGTTTCGTTCCGCACATTCCCGGGAGACCAATTATTGGGATCAGGACGTTTCAACAGAACGGCGCAGAGTAGCTCACGCACCCCATCTGCGCTCATCTCGGCGTCATAAGAGAGCATGAGAATGCCATCGCGTACCACTTCAGGTGCGTCCTCACGGATCGTTATCTCGGCATCGGGACCGCGATAGCCAAAGCGTTCAGAAAATGATCGGTTGGAGTCGTCCATGAAGTGTGTCTGACCTATGCCTCGAATTATCGCCACATGGAACGTTAGATCTAGCCTATCCATTGCGGGCTGTCATCCACCTGGCGGTTTCTCCGCCACGTTCGACGTCGGCAATCTGTAAGGATCCTTTACAGGTTCGATTTCGATCATTCCCGACCGATGCCGATGAGGGGATAACGACGTCGGATTTCCGCTGGACTTACGATGGATTAACGCCTCGATGATCTCGAAAACCGAGGAAACGCCCGCGGTCGCGGCTGTTTCGGTTTCGATGGATTAACGTCGGATTTCCGTTGGATCAACGGGGTCGAGAGCCGTCCTTGGTGTCAACAATATACGACGAGGCCACGGGTTTCGGGCAGTCGGGCGGCGTTATACGTGTTTTGCGAGTTCCGTATAACCGGGGGTGGCTGGAGATCGGGGGCACCTCAGGCGACATCAAGCGGATTCCCCCGGCGACGATCAGCCTGGACGGCGGCGGGTTCGATGTTTCGGCGGCGATGGATTAACGCTGGATTTCCGATGGATTAACGGTTGGATTTACGTCGTGCATCCCTCGGAAGGCGAGGGTTTCCCGTGGGTTTTCGGCTTCGCAGGCTTGCTGGATTAACGTCGGATTTCCGATGGACTTCCGCCTTCGAGGGTTGTCCTTCATGTCAACAATATACGGCTGAGCCACGGGTTTCGGGCGATTTCGCGACTCCTGGTCGTCGCGGCCGGGCAGGGGCCGACGTCGAACCATTAGCAGATTCCGAATAGTTGCCCTCGACGGCGCTGGATCACCGTTGGATTTCCGATGGATTAACGTCGAAATCGTTGACGCGATGAGGCAACGCCTCGGGTTTTCGTGTTCGCTGGCTTGATGGATTAACGGTGGATCACCGTGATCGACGACGAATTCCCGTCCCCGATGTCAACAATATAAGCCGGAGGCACGCGTCCTTACGGGCGGCTCCGCCCGCCCGCCGGGTTTTCGGGCGCTCACGCTCGATGCCGAAACCCAAAAGCCGCAGAAGTCAGCGGTTTTCTGCTCCTTTGGAGCCTGCTCAGGGCAGGAGCCATCATCCATTGAAATCGCGGTAACTCCCGGAGGATGAGGAACCGTGGGTGCCAAAACGTCAACGAAAGAGCCAGATTTGAGGCCGCGCCTCCAACGGCACACCGACGCTTCGCTCTGGTGCACCGTTTCCGGCGAAGTTTCTAGAAATTCGGCTCCCTGACGGGGGGATTGAAAGCGAAATCCATTCTTTGAAAACGACACATTCGGTCCGAGACCGGAATGGTGTTCTTGGAGGGGGGTATTGCTCAATAGCTTGGATCAGTGGTTGTGGAAAGCGCCCGGCGCTTTTTCGCAGTACACGCTACGCAGATCCTCTGGGGTTTTCGTGGCCTTCGGCCCCGGTAAGAAGTGCCGCCGTTGGCGGAAGTCTGCCGTTTCCGGCGTGGTCACAGTCGTCGATTTTGTCACTTGCGTGATTTCGGCCGACGATTTCCTGCAAATTCAGATTTCTTTCATGAGGGGTTTTCGATGACCGATCGTCGAATTCGAGTCCAGCTCACGGATGCAGGAAAGGCAGTCCTGGACATCGAAACAGGAAAGCGGCAACCGGGCGATGTCATCTCCGATGCTCTCCTGGCCTATTCCGAATTCCATGAAGGTCGCGCCCTGATCGCGAAGCAGCAGGAGCAGATCGATGCTCTGCTGGGGATCTGCGCCGACCTGAAAATGGAACGTGATCTCCAGCAGGCTCGTGCCGACGGTTACGAGACGCTTGCGGTCGCGCTTGGTCGTGCCGTGGCTCGTATCGAGTACGCCCTCGACGTGAAGCCGACGGTGGAGGCTATGGCACGGGTTGAACGCTACGAGAACTCGGAAGGCGAGACCGACGACAAGGAGATGGCTGAAGCGGATGCCTTGGCTGACGATCCGGACAACGATCAGGATCTCGACTTCTACATCGCCGAAACCGCGAAAAAGATCCGAGGCTGATCCCAATGTTCACTGGCGGCCGACGCATCGTCGACATCATGTACCACGTGAAGAACACCCTTGTTGCTCTCGCCGAAAAGGGCGAGGTCAAGGTTCCTGCGGCCATCATGAAGGAGGTTGACGACACCAAGAACCAAAAGCCCGACTTCAAGGGCCGTTACATCGGCTATGTCGACAACGATGTCATGAACGAGACCGGGGAGTCTTCCGGTATCGGGCACGTCTTCAATCATGATGGCGTAGAAAACTCGTTCTTTGGTCAGTTCATCGAAAACGGCAAACCGGTGCCGCCGAAGGTCATGATGGATCTCTCGGAGGCCATCAATCCGATCACGGGCGAAAAGATCCGTAAGGACGTCAAGGGTCGCAACGCGGACGGAACGGAGCGTAAGCAAACTGTCGCTTATGATGCTCCCGGATCAATCCCGAAGGACTGGAGCATCATCTGGGCGACCGGCCGCATCCTGAGGAATATCTACGGCAAAGAGTCCAAGCTGGCGGCAGCCGTCGAGGAGATCCAGCGGCGCGCTGTTCTAGAAATGGCTCAGTGGATGTTCGATGAAGGCTTCTTCGTCGGCCGGAAGAACAACCGCGACAAAAAGGGAAAAAACAAAACCGAGACCGTTCGCGCTCTCGAAATCGCCATGGCGATGTACGACCACAAGATCAGCCGCGAAGGTGACCCTCAGGTCCACACCCACATGGTGATCTTGAACCTGTGCCGTTTGGCCGGACAGGAGATCCGCACGCTCGACAACATCCAGATGATGCGTTGGCAGAAAGCCATCACGCGGATCTACAACACCGCGGTCGCGAAGGGCACCCGGGAACTGCTCGGCCTCGAGGTCATCGAGAACAAGGACTGGATCTCCATCCCTGGCATCTCGGACGAGCTTCGCGACAACTTCTCCAAGGGCAAAAAGAAGATCGACGCCAAAGCGAAGGAGAACGGACAGGGTGGTTCCAGTAAGGCCTACCGCGATCAGCTCGCGTTGTCTGTTCGGAACACCAAGGACGAGATCCCACCTTTGGCCGAGCTGGAGCCGCTCTGGCAACAGCAGATGCTGGATCTCGGGGTGGATGTCGAAAATTTCGAGGAATACCTGCACGCGGAATCCGAGAAGGTTCGAAAGGAGCGCGCCGGGCAAGAGGCCGTCGACGTCGAGAAACTGAAGACGAAGGCTCACGAAACACTCAACGAGACCCTTGCGGTTTACGAAGAGCGTCAGCTCGGCGCCGAATTCCTGAAGAGCTACCAGATCCATGCCGACGGCACCGCAGACGCGATCAGTCATTGGAACGATCTTCGCAAGAGCGATGAGACGGTCGTTCTCCAGCATGACCGCTATAAAGATCCTGTCGTCACCTCGTTGAAGATCCTCGAGCTCGAAACAGAGATCGTTGAGATCGGACGGAAGATGGTCGGCTGCTACGACAGGCTTGCGCCGGCGCACATCGTCGAGATGTTCATCGCCAAGAGGCAGAAGGTTCAAGGCGAACCGGCTGTCATTGTCGAGAACGCAATGAACGCCGCCCTGAAAGATGCGGGCGTAAACGAATACGCGACCAGCAGGGAACGACGTGTCTTCGGCCGCCTTCGCGAGGCGATGACGAAAAAGGGCGGCTTCAACCGTAAGAAGCTCGACGCCGTCATTAAGGCTTTCGAGGACATCGCCATTCGATTGGACGATACCGTCTCACCGGAAATCAACGAAGCCATCAACAAGTTCCGCGAGATTGCCGACAACTGCCCGATGATGTCGGAGGAGCAGGCCGACTTCGTGCGACACCTCCTTGGTTCGGACGGCATCATGATCGGCGAGGGTAGCGCCGGATCCGGCAAGACCTACGCTCTGAAAACCGTCTGCGACATCCTTCGCGCCGTCGGAAAGGATCCGCACGTGATCTCGCTGTCCTGGCGGGCAACGGACACGGCTCGCGTCGAGACGGAGACGAAGGAAGCGAACGCTCGCGCAATTCAGGGCTTCATCAATCGCCACAAGAAAGGCGAGATCGTCATCGACGAGAACCACCCGATCATCGTTGATGAGGCGGGGATGGTCGGTCATGAGAACATGCTCGACCTCCAGCGGATCGCGGTGGAGAACAACACTCGCCTGATCCTGACTGGTGACCGCCGTCAGATCCAGCCTGTCGCCGCCGGCAATCCGATGGGTATCCTCGCGGACATTTTGGGCGTGAATCGGATCTCGCAGATCAGACGTCAGAAGTATGCCTGGATGCGCGAGAACTCTACGAAGCTCGCATCCGGAAAGACCGATCAGGCGATAGAGGCTCTTAAGGACTACGACGCTCGCGGCTTCATGCAGTGGTTCGACAACGGCGACCTTTTGATCGAGAAGGCGGCCGAGGACTATGCCAAAAAACTGATCGAGCACCCACAGGCGAGTTTCCTTGCGTTGCATCCGGTCAACGCGATGGTTCGCAAGTTCAACGAACACGTCCGTGAAAAGCTTCGTGAGGTCGGCATCATTGCGCCGGAAGCCGAAGAGATCAAAATGGACTGTATCGTCCGTGGTGCGGATGCGCAGACGATGCCTGTCGGGTTCGCAAGGGGTGATCGCATCATCCTGGGCGAAACCATCGAGCTGGACGGCGTTCGCTACGCCAACGGCCAGATCGCGACCATCAAGAACGTCTGGAAGGACAACGACGGCGAAATCTACTTCAAGCTGGCTTTCGACGACGGCAAGGTCCGGACATTCAGTCGGACTGATTTCATTCGCCACCGTGAGCTGATGTGGAAGAAAAAGACAGAGGCGGGCGAGAAAAATGTCGAGCCTCTCTTCCCGAAGCTCCAGCACGCTTTCGCTACAACGGAGACGTCGGGACAGGGCATGACCGTCGACTATGTGTTCGCTCTGGATCCGCATCACTCCTACGTCGCCGGCACACGTGCTCGCTGGGAAACACAGTTCTATGCGAACTACGGTGCCGCACACGACATCCTGATGTCGGTGAAAGGCGGAGCCATGAAGATCTCCCAGGACGGCTCGATGGTGTCCGAAGAGGACGAGAAGCGCCTTCAGGATGGAACGATCACCAGAAAGGGCGAGAACGGCGTCACGATCACCGAAGCCGAGGTCAAGGAAGAAGCCTTCAAGGCGATGACCCAGCACGGACCGAAGTGGAATGCCTATGACTTCTTCAAGGAGCCTGAGGTGTTCCTTGCGTTCGCCTACGAGAAACTGAAGGTCAAGGCGACGACGATCACTGAGTCCGTGAGCAAGTCGCTGAAACAGACATTTCTCGATGCCTTCGATACCGCTCGGCAGAGTTTCGCCAACGCAATGCCCGACTTCACCTCGTCGGTCGCGGAAGCCATCGAGGACGTCGAGTTCGATAACGACAACGAGAACGCACCTGAAAGCGAGGACGCTGGCATGAGAGCTGGACAGCAGAAATCCGGTAAACAGAAATGGGTCGGCGGGAAGCCCGAGCGCAGGCTCATCACGGAGAGCGAAACGAAGGAATTCGAACGTCACAACATGCTCGACTTCGCGTTCAATCGCCTCGGAGCGAACTGGAAGTTCAAGGGTCGCGAAAAAGGCCGGAAGTCGCCTAAGTGGGGCGGTCAGGAGTACGAAGTCCTCATCAGCGGCGAAAGCGTGGTCATGAACCACCGCCGGGACGGCACCTGGTCTTTCTGGGTGCGTGGCGACAAGGCCGACGGCAATCGTCTCTGGAACCTCGCCGCTCGTTACCTCGGAATGTCCAAGATCGAAGCCATGCACGACCTCCGGAAGGAAGTCGGCACCTCGCCGGATCCCGTCGAGATGGAACGAATGGTCGTCGAGGGTAAGTTCAAGGATAGCGGGAAAATCCCGGCCTTCAAGGAACAGCCGTTGCATGAGCAGCTGGAAGCGGCATGGCTGAAGGACTACCGTGGCTCGATTGAAGCTTGGGATGCTACGAATGACGAGGAAGTGGCGGACAAGGAGAAGGCACTTTCCAAGTTCGACCGCGCCGTCCAGAAGTGGTCCTACCGTGAAAGCGGTATTTCGGTCTATCTCCTGGAGCGTGGCCTGGCGGCGAAAACACAGAAGCACTTCGCCGGGGATTTCAAGCTCGCCAACAAGAAGTACGACAAGCTGAAGTCCGATGGAAAAACCGTACCGGGCGAAGTGCTGTTCGGGCTCCGTGACCGGGCGAACAAGATTGTCGGCTATTTCATGAAGGGCCGCGAAGGCAAGGGCATGGCTTCCGATCTTTCCGGTGGCGCACCGACATTCATGGGGTACCGTGGAGGGCGCAAGGGAGATAACGGTGAGCGTGTTTCACCGTCGCACATCATCCTTGTCGAAGCGCACATCGACGGCATGTCCTACTGGCAGCATATCGGCTCACCGGAGAACGCCCTGGTCATCTCCTCGACGGGTCAGGTTGGTGAACAGACCCAGGCGGCGGCTTACATGTACGCGAAGCATTGCCCGAGCGCGGAAATTCACATCGCGCCGGATTCAGATGAAGCCGGATATAGCTTCTTCCTGAAATACCTGGACGCCGTTGAAGCTGGTCGGCAGCAGGCTATCTCCGAAGGCTACAAAGGCCCGGTTGGCGACATCATCGACGCTCGTGCTGGTCTCGAATGGAACGATTGGAACAACCGAATCCGTGGGATCAAGTCCACCGACGATTGGAAGCCGCCTGTCGAAGGTGATAAGGACTTCAACCCGCGTCGCGATGTCGAATTCGATGGTCCGATCCCGAAAGCACCGGAACCCATCGTCGTCCCGGAAGGCAAACCGGATCCGAGTGAGGCTCAGACGAAGCCAAGAAGAAAGCCTAATTTCGGCGACGTCATGAAGCGGTACCAGAAGCCGCAAAGCGACAGGCAGCAGGGGAGCTTCGGACCGAGCCTCACTCGCTAATCTCGTTCAGATACGGTCGTCGGGCGTTTCAACTCGACGACCGTATTGATGTTCACGAACCCCGCTTGAATTCTTCGAGTAGATCCAACGGCTCCGGGTTCAGGTCGGCCATGTCCTCCATTCCGAACCTAATCCGCATTCCAACAAGCGTATTGCCTTCGCGGGTGAAAGCGTTCCGATGTCCGACCTCGTTCAACCAGGCAATCACGAGGTCAAGATTTCGAGGACTGAAAAAGTCGTCTCTTCCATCATAGACTTCATACACATGTCGCAAGGCTTCTGCCTTCCGCTCGAAATCGCGCCTCAGACGGGCCATCCGATCAGTTGGTATCCCTTCGGACTTTCCGATAATGGCGCGGTATTTCTCAGCAGCCTTGAGCGCAGCGTCAATTGTCGGAGTGAATGCGTCCGGCTCCAGAAACCCTCCGCCGGCGAGCCGCCCCATCGGTCGGGTTTCCATTTTCCATTTCTCGCCATCGTTCGGCTTCATCGTTTCAGCAGCATAATCCCGAACCCGAACATCAATCGAAAGCACGCCGTCCGAGACCCTCATTGCGCCAAACAGCTTCGCATGAACGGCCCCGTAGGATGTCTCGAAGGTGCGTCGCCGGGCATCGAATTTGTCGATCTTCCAAGCCCAGGAGTTAACTGCTCGGATAAACGGTCTCAAAACCTGCTCGGCCCGGCCCAGCATTTTCAATTCATACTGACGGTCTCGCTTGCCTTCCATGATCGCCATGGCTTCGTTCCATGACGCGCCATAAGCTTCAGCCCCGCAGGTTGATCCGAGCAACACGCGGTTCATGGAGGCCAACAAGGCTGTGAAGCCATCTCGATGGTTGGTTCGCCCGCAATGCGCGCAACGGACCTTCGTCTTCGGATATGCCTTGTGACGATAGACGTTGATGATGGAAAGGAGGGCAACTCCCTCCGGGACGTGGTGAATAATGTTCGGTTGGTCCAAAGCGTCGCTCAGAACCAGGTTTTGCTTGAGGAGTTCCTCGTCCGAAAATTTGCCTGCCAAGAGTCCGCATCTCCGACTGCATTCCGTAACTGGAGATGCAACTTACCCGATTCGATTGGGTTGCGGTATTGATGTGAACGGATCATGAACAAGTTTCCGCAAGAAATGAGCGCGCATGCGATCGGTTCAAGTGCGGAATACGCTCCGGAAAAGCCACTGCAATATTATCAGCCAATCAAATAATAAAGCTCCGGCTGTTCTCGGAGAAGTCGGCATTGCTCTCGAAATAGCTCTTGTGAACCCCGCCGTCGTCGTACTGTAAAATCTCAGCGGCGGCAAATTTGTTCAGGTTCTTGAGTGGCAGACCGCTAACGGTTTGGAGCTCTACTTCCGCGATCCCAAAGGGCGACAGAACTTTCTTCGAATTCAGAAATCGGTAGCTTCCGGAAAAATGCGATTGGTCAGCGGCCTGCCTGTTTAGCGGATCCGATGCTGCTATTTGCCAGCAAACTGCTTGTACTTCTTTGTAACTTTGTCGCCCTTGGAAAGTTTCTTGATTTCTCCATCATAGTAGCCGTCGGTCCGGCCTGTGTTGCCTTCCCAGTGCGTGAGATATTTCTTGCCTGACTTATACCACGTCCAGCAGTCGTTGGCCTTGCCGCCCTCCTTCTTATCGATAGTGTTCCAACTCATGCTCGCACAGAGTTTGTTGCCTTTGACGGTCCATCTGCCGTCGCCATACCACTTCTGGTTTTTCCCGATGATCAGGTAAGTCCCGTCGGCCGCAAAGAACGCGTTACTGTGCTTCCAGTTCGTGGAATTGCCCTTGTAAAGAGCTGACAGTTCCGTCGCGGTCAGCGGCACTGCGCTCTTGGGAAGCTTGTCTGCGATGGCAAATTGAGTTGAAACCAGTAGCGCTACAGCAGCTGGCAAAAGTATCTTGTTCATGTTTCGCCTCCAGTTCTAGATGGAGGAAAAGCAAACCAATCTCCTGCTGCGAAGACACCTCCAGTTTGGGGGTAGTTTGATGGATTTCTGGTTTCTTTTTCGGGAGTCCCGGGAACCAACGCCTTGGACGGTTCGGGTTTAAGCTGCTCAGAACGGGCAGCGACGAAGAGATGACCTAAATCAGATCCGGTTGCCTGAAAATTGGTGGCAAAGTGCTACAAGTTCGCCTTGCCGACTTGTACCGGTCTTGTCGAATATCGTTTTCAACGTGCTCCTAACCGTGTTTTCTGTGTTTCCGAGTTGTCTGGCGCATTCTTGGACGGACCCTCCTGAAGCAATAATCCGCAAGGTCCGACGCTCTGCTGGCGTGAGGTGGTAGTATTGTGCAACGAGTTCAAAGTCCGTGATCTTGTCAAAGGGGATGTCGGCAATCCTCAGCGCAAAATACCTATGGTGTTCGAAAATCTTCGAGACGCTCGAGAAATTGAGATCGACCAACTCGAGCAACAGGTCTCGTTGCTTTATCTGGAATAGAAATCTCCAGCTATCGTTGCAAATACCCATTCGCAAGTCGAATAAACGCGTTGCCATCCATCCATTTGCAGCACGATGGTTGATCGACAGTTTGCCTTTCTGAATCGACAAGATCGATTCATCGATCAACCGACGAGCCGACGCATTGAAATCATAGACTTTGGAATGCAAATCGAGGACAAAAACAGGGGTGTGACTGCTTCTACATACCCAATCTAGGGATCCGTGTTTATAGGCTTGCGCATACTGCTTTTCCGCGTGAATCGCTTCCATCAGGCGGGATCGAGCCCTCGCAAAGACGCGTGCCAAAGCACTGTTGAAGGCGTCACACTGTTTCAAATCAAAATGGATTGGCAGGTGCAGAAGGAAGTCGTCCGAGCCGTATAGTTTCATTCCAACGGCTGCTTCCCCATTCGGCAGCGTCCGCAGCCAGTCTTCATAAAATTCCGTTCCCCGAAACTGCCTCGCGGGACTATGTAGCTCTGAAATCCTCACCGATCCGGATGGCAGTCCTTCCCAAACGTCGACCCACGGATTCACGCTAGCGTAGTGTTTCGAATATGACGTAGTGGCCGAAGGGTCTATGTCCCCCGACCACAGCAGTGCCATGTCGTCGCCGTAACTCTTCTTGAGCAGTAGAACGCCGAAACTTCCGGGGAATGAGGCGACCAATAAATCAAGGGACGCCTGCCAGTTCAAGGCGCCCGCATCGGTATCCGCTGTTAGGTGTCGGCAGAATTCTTCAGAAATTTTGTCCAGTTGGTTTTGATCACGGTAGTTCATTGCGCCTAGCCCCACCTGAGACCGTTTGGAACTACATAGGGTTGCCAAGTCATCATAATCGAATGCTTAGCGCGCACAATTAATAATTGTATTTGCCGGCTCGCATCCGGTGTTACGATGCAGTCGATGGTAGGTTGTCCACCCTCATTTGAGGGGTGCATGCGAGGCGGGCTAACAGCACGGTATCGAACAACGCTCAGATACTCAGCTGGAACACAGGATGGAACTGTACCGTCAATTCTTGGATACGAGCGCAGTTGCGACGAAAGTTGCGGGATTTAGATCCCTACTGAAGGTCGTAGCCGTATGTTCGGCCCTATTTATGTCGACGCGTAGTGAAGCGGTTACGATCCTGGTTGAAGACAACAATCTATTTTTGAGCGGGTCAATTTCGGAATGGAGCCCTGAGCTGTTTTCAATCAAGCTGGCGGAGACTCTTCTTGGGCTACAACGTGAAGGCGACACGGAAAGTTTCGTCAGGCTTCACCTTAATCTCCCAGAAGGAGGGCTGGCATCTGCTTCATTTGAGTTGGTGAACTTAATGAGAGTTGCCCAAGCTCACGGAACGAAGTTTTCTGCTCACGTGGCCTCCGACGCAACGTGCATGTCAGGTTGTGTTTTTTTATTCCTTGCAGCGGATGAAAGGTGGATTGCACCTGAAGGCAAGCTCATTTTTCACGGGTTCAGCAGTCGTAGCGGCGAAACTCATCCGACGGTGCCCGCGGAGTACATTCAATCGTATTATGGCTTACTGAAATCGGCCAACGAACAGTTCTACGAATTTTTCAAGGCTTCCAGAATCATTGAAGAGAACAAAAAAGTTGGTTTCACCGGCAAAACGCTTTTCGAACAGGAGGTGTTTTCTGGGTTAATCACGGGATTGGTTGAAAGGTGATGAGGAACTCGCTTCGCACGAAGTATGGCGAAAATGGGAAACGGCTGGATATTTCGGCCCGAGCGAGATTGCCACATCACCCCGGTAATTCGATGGCGCTCAGCTCTTTCAGCCGTGTGCCGTAAACTTCGTTCAGGCAATCGACGTCGCCGCCGCAGGAATCCCTGAATCCGAGCCAGTCGCGTTGCACCGCCCGGATCTTCTTCTTGGTGGCCGGATCGACGTTTTCCATCATCCAGAAATAGATTGCCGCGTTAGCGTTATCCGGTGCCCATAGGGAAGGGCTGTTGCAGATCGCGTGCTCCGTTGGCGTCGAGGCCTTCCGGCAGTCGAAGCCTGGGCCGTGAATTCCGGTATCAAGTCCGGCCGCCCTGACGCGTGCCTCCAGATCCAGACACACCGCGAGCGACCCCTCGTTCTGGAGTCGGAGCTTGTTCTGGTCGTTCTCGCGCATCCAGAGTTCGATCCACTCTTCGTCCGATACCATTCCCTTGGCGGTCTCCCCGGCCTTGATGGCTTGCTGTTTGGCGAACTCCGGGTCAGTTCCGAAATACGGCGCACACCGCGCTCCGAGAATGGCGTAGATTGAGAAACGACGGGCGTACTCATCGACTGTGGGAGCCTGTTGCGGTGTGATGAAATCGGATCCGGTCTGCTCGAAGACGTCGATCCCGAGAGATCGCGCCATGTCAGGGCTCAACAGCAGGAATTCCTTCGGACCCGCGAGGGTGAAGTATCGAATGGCCTCGACGCGCAGACCCAGATGCGTCAGGAAAGAACCGACCTCGGCATTGCCCATCCCGCTTTCACGAAGCTCTCCCGCTTCCTCGCGATAGACGGCATGGAAGCCGATCTTCGACGACGGATCCATGTATCTGCGTGCGCCGGCGACCCATATGAGCGCACAAGCCGAATAGCACCCCGTGTCGGCCGAGACCATGGTGGCGTAATTCCGGATCCGGATCTCCGCACCGATTTCGAGGGCATCCTTCACAATCCCGCCAGGACTTTCCAAGATGACCGTAACCTTAGGGCTGTCACCGATGATCTCGCGAAACTTCTCCCCGTCTCCGAGTTCGATCTCACCCTTCAACGTCACAAAATCGGGGTAGTCGCCGGGCAGATCGATCTTGTCGAACTCGGCCGCGAATGAAGCTGTTCCGTCGGACATTGCCTGGAGAATTCCCAGCATGAACAGGAGGGCTATCCTCGGAATGATCTTCATTGTCACTGCACCGTCGTTGTTATCGCTACCGCCTCTCAGCCTACGGTAGCAAATTGTCGCCACTCCGAAAAACTCCGTTTCCGGGAGTTATGCCGGTCGGTTTCGGGACTTGCGCTTCCGCCGGCATCATTATCGATCCGAGTGCAATTATTCGGAGAACGAAAACAAATGACGACCGTCTGGATCGCCGAAAAACCTTCCGCCGCCAAGACCATCGCGGATTCACTGGCTCGCACCGGAGGCGGCTCCGTCCGCCGCGACAACGGCTTCTTCAAGGTCGGTGACCATGCGGTGACCTTCGCACGCGGACACCTGTTCGAGCTGGCGCAGGCCCATGATTACGACGCCTGCTGGAAGACGTGGAAGCTGGAGCCGCTTCCCCTGATTCCGGGTTCCTTCAAATCGCTGCCCCGAGGTGGCGACGGGATCCCTGCCCAGATCCGCGTCATCAAAGGATTGCTGAAGACGGCGAAGACCATCGTCAACGCCGGCGACGCGGCGCGTGAGGGCCAGCTGATCATCGACAACATCCTGCGGGCCGCCAACATCGATCCGTTCGACCGCAAGGTTCAGCGTCTTTGGCTGTCGAGTTATGCCGATCAGGACGTCGACAGGGCCATCGCCGCCATCAAGCCGAATGCCGACCGACGACACTTGTCGGCCGCCGCGACGACCAGATCGCAGGCCGACTGGCTCCACGGCATCAACATGACGCGTCTTTTCACGCTTTTGTCACAACAGGCCGGAGGCAGTGATACCGTCCGCGTCGGGCGTGTGAAGACGCCGACCTTGGGTCTGGTCGTCGCCCGTGACAGGGAGATCGAGAACTTCCGTCCCACCGACCACTACGGCCTGGTCGCGAACTTCGAACATCTCAACGGCAGTTTCACCGCGGACTGGCAATTCCCGCAGGATATCGAACTCGATGATGACGGACGACTCCTTGATCGTCAGGTGGCGGTAGACGTCGCCGAGCGCATCCAGGGCAAGGAAGGCCATATCCTCTCCACGGAATCGGACAAGAAGACGAAGGCCGCGCCTTTGCCTTTCAACCTGTCCTCGCTCCAGACCGAGATGTCGAAGCGTTATGGGTTCTCGGCCGACAAGACCCTTCAGGTCGCACAGTCGCTCTACGAGAAGAAGCTCACGACATATCCTCGGACGGACTGCCGATATCTCCCGGCCGCCATCTACGATGACGAAGCCAAAAGTATCTTGGGCACGTTAGCTTCGGTTGGTTCCTACGCCAGCTTCATGGACAAACTGGAGCCTCGGATCCGTCATGCCGCCTGGAATGACAAGAAGGTGAGCGATCACCATGCGATCATCCCGACCCGTTTCAACGCCTCGGACCTCGATCTCTTGACCGACGACGAGAAGCGTCTCTTCGATTGTGTCGCCAAATCGTTCATCGGACTCTTCCTCCCGGATCAGAAGTGGCTCGCTACGGTGGTATTAGTCCGCGTAGAGGACCAAAACTTCAAGGCGACGGGTCGGGTGCCACTGGAGGCCGGATGGACCGTCCTACGCGGCGCGGAACGCGATGACGACGGTAACGAGAAAACGGAGGTCGAAAGCTCGATACCCGAGATGAAGGTACGGGATCGCGTCGACGTCGCCGAAACCGAGGTCAAGGCGAAGCGGACAACTCCTCCGACGCCCTACACGGACGGCACCCTGATCGAGGCGATGGCCTCCGCCGCCAAGTTCGTGAAGGATCCGGAGATCAAGCGTCGTCTGCGTGAAAGCGACGGCATCGGTACCGAGGCGACCCGGGCACCCATGCTGGAGGAACTGCTCGGCCCGCGTGACCAGTCCCTGAAGCGCGAGCGTGGCAAGGGGAAGGCGGCCTATATCCGCTCGACCCCGAAAGGCCGGGATGTCATCGACGCCGTTTCGGCCACAGCGCCATCATACACCTCCGTCGAACTCACGGCTCTCTGGGAAAGCCGCCTCTCCAAGATCGCCGAAGGCGGGGAGAGCATGGACGCGTTCATGTCGGATCTTGCCGACACCCTTCGTCGGACCGTCGCCGAGGCGCGTGAGAAAGGTGGCGTGAAGGTCGGGCAGGGAGCGAAGCTTCTCGATGGTGACGGAAAGACCTGTCCCGAATGCGGGATCGGCACCATGCGCACTCGCAAGGCCAGAAAGACCGGGAAGACGTTCCTCGGTTGCGACAACTGGAGAAAAGACGACGACATTTCCTGCACGCATTCGGAATGGCCGGACGACGGCTCTTCATCCGGATCCGGTGGCGCGGGATCCCGCAGGTCTCGTTCGAGCGGCGACGTGTCATCCCACCCGAAGGAAGGAACCGAATGCCCTCAGTGCGGCAACGGAAAACTGAAGCTCCGGCATTCCAAGAAGAACGGCACCCCGTTCCTGTCCTGTGACAGCTGGAAACCGGGAGCGGCCGACAACTGCGGCTACATTGAGAACGTCGCTCCTTCCGGTGGCGGAGGCGGTCGTCGCGGTTCTAGCAAGCACCGATCGCAGTCCAGGCTTTCGAAGCCGCCTTCACTTCGAACGGCTCGCAAATAAACAGACATCAGCCGCCGGGTCTCGTATCCGGCGGTTTTCTTTTGGGGCCTTAACTCCCGGATGAAGACGTCGATATCTGGTTCCAGTCGTCGTCAACGCCCAGGTTGGAGAGACCAACAACCGCACAGGGCCGAATACATGACGGACGACATTACCCCGGACTACAAGACCGCGATCAAGGAAGCCATCGACCACCGCTTCGGTCGGCAGAACTCCGATGATTACGGCGATCACATCCTCGTCTTCTACATTGACAACGACCTGGTGAAGGAAGCCCTCGAGAGCGTGAACCGGAGCGGTCGCGTCTCTCAATTCGAGATCGACACCGCCGGAACGACCGAGGTCGCCCTCAAGGTTGCAGTGGACACCCGCGACGGCAAGCCGGAAACCACCGTCACCGCAGTGGACGTCGATGGCGCGGGTTATCTCGAAGACCACGAGATCACTCCCGTCATCCAGTATCTCGTCGATGACGCGAAGCATGTCGCAGACAGCGCCGTCCAGCGTGAGCAGATGAACTCCACCATGCAGGAAATGTTCGGCGACGAGATCGAGTTCATGGAAACCGAGCCGTCCCGGATCAAGGTGAAGGTGAGCTACGTCGAGGACGAAGTTCTGATGGCGGCCAAGTGCCCTTATGGGACCCGCGTCAAAACCGCAACTGGGGAACGCTGGCGTGAATTCGGTGACGGCCTTCGGTCGGCTGGTCTGGACATCGACATCGATTTCCGAAAGGGACTGGCACCGACCATTCTGGCGAAAACCGTTTCCGAGGACGGAAAGCCCACCGTCGGCGACGACACTCCGGAGTGGTTCACCCACCTTTATAAGAAGATGGGCGAGAAGCTGTCCGAGAACATCGAGGGGATCCACCGTCTTCGCCATGACGTCATCGTCGGGCATTCGGAGATCGAGGGATACTACGCCCTGGTTGACGTTCCGGAGTGCGAGTTTGCGGAGAGCGGCTACGAGTTCACCGACATCGACTACGAGGAACGAGCGGCGGTGGATCGGTATGATCCGTTCAAGATCCACGTCAAGTTCAACGACCGCGGTGAAATCGCCTTCAACAAGATGGGCCGCAAGAGCGAGGGCAGGGGCGTCATCAGGGAAAACGAGTTCCTTGAGACCGCAGAGTTCACCCAGGCGGACCGGAAGAACCTCCGGAACGACATGGCATTCTCGTTCCTCGGTGATTATCGCGAGGAGATCCAGAGCGCCCTCACGACCGCCATCCTCCAGAAGCGACTGCCGGACCATCCCAATAGAACGAAGAGAAAGAAAGTAGGGATCGGGTCTGCGCCGAAGCGCCCCAAGGGCCTCACCGCGCCGGGTGACCGACCGTCCGTGAGCTCGGCTCCCAGAATGTAGCCGATGGATCTGGAGGGGAACCCATTCCTGTCCTCTTCTTCGTTGATCGACGGCCTTTTTGAGGGGCAGGGGGTAAGATCCTTGCCCCTGCTTCGTTTGTAAACTTTATAACTGGGAACTTCCCCATACTATTATTATATGGGCTTTTTCCCACTTATATTTTCTCCGTTCGCGGATTGTTCCGGGCAACCTCTCGGAGTTTTAAGGAGGCCGCCTTTAACTCCCGGCTCGTTTTTTTCCTTAATTTGATGCGATGATTATGACACTTTGGCGCTATGGGTTAAGTCAACTATCCCGCATGTCGGAGGGCGACGACGTGTAGTTCCGACAAGGTGCCGATAAGTCCGCAGTGAATACCAAGTGTGTACTGTAAGCAGTAAAATTTTTGGTCCTTTATCCATCTCCCCGTAAAAAAACAAAACTACGAAATAATACAACGACCTACCGACCCAGCTGCACAAATCTCACCGGAGGTCCACACTGCACCTTCTAAATCTGCACCGCCAAGAATTGCATGTTTCAACTCAGCGCCCCGAAAATTCGCACCTCGCAAATCTGCATAAGCCAAGTGCGATCCCGAGAGTTGGGCTTGTGTGAAGTCGGCACGAGACGCGCGAATATTGTCGGTCTCAATAGCGCCCTGGCAATGAGAGAAATCGCACGCTTCGACGTTGATCCAAGCGAGTTGAGCTTGGTGCAACTTAGCATGTCTAAAAGTGGCTCCTCGAAGGTCGCCTTTTATCACAGTATTGGTGAGATCGCTGTTAGTAAAATCAACGCCACCAAAATCTACATCATACAACTTGGCGCCGGACAAATGTGAATTCAGAAATTTCGATTTCTGAAAGCTCTTCGCTCGCAACCCGTTACTTCCGAAGTCAACATCATTTGCGACCCCATCACTAAAATCGGTTCCTATGAAACTCGAGTCCTCAAGGCTAGTAAATTTCGAAAAGTCAATTGCCAAGGCAGAACCGCCATAAAACTGAGCTTTAAGCGCACTGCAATCCATGCCAAAATCTACCCTGTTGAGATTAATGTCCTCGATGACGACTCCGGCGAAAGAAAACTGAGACAATGTGCTGTCGGCAAAAGTGCAACTTTTTATAAATCCCGACGAGAAACTCGTGTTTTCCAATTTTGCACCAGTAAAGGCACATCCCATTAAAGACCCATTTGTCGCACGTAGGTTGTTCGACCTCATTCTGGACAAGTTGCAATTGTGAATTTGGGTAATGCCAGGACCAATTATTACGTTCTCAAAAAGAGTGGCTGTAAGATCGCAGGCCATGAGATCAGATTGAGACAGTCTAGCATTTAGAAAACTTGCGCCTTGCAGTTGGCAGTTCCTGAAAATGGCTTGTGACAGATTACCGCTGAGTGTGAGTCCGACAAGATCAACACCTAAAAGCACAAGTCGGGTGCCATTCGACGGATTTGCAAGCCATTGCTCATGTTTCGATATCAATTTTTCTAATTCATCTTGGGTTGGACGTGGTAGAGGAGCTGAAATCTGACCTTCGAAATTTGGCATTCGATAACCTCAAATAACTAACATTAATCCAGCCCGAGTGTTCGGCCAAAATCGACGGACCCACTCGCGCTTGATGCAAGCGTAATTTGTTGTGAGAATGTTATGCAACCAAAAAATACATCTCGGATGAAATTTGTTTAATCTGCGGGAGAGGGTACTGATACTTGAGGCTCTGACGAGCAATTGAAGCCGTCGCAAAGGTCTCCTTCGTGCAATACCGTCAAGAATAACGGTTTTATCAGCGGATACTAAGTCCCCGTTGTCGAGCTGAATGCGGTCGAATTGAAGTTCCGCCATCGCCGGTGACGTCGCCATCGCGCCAACCGCCATCGCGGCGGCTCCGATCATGTTCCGAATTCCCATTTCTCGCTCCTTGTCGGCGCCGTTCCACGGCTTTTGTCAACAATTAAGCGGATGGCGGAAGGCCTTTCATCTTTCGCGAGGACTTAACTCCCGGAAGGTGGAAATCGACTCTGCCGGGCCGACGGCTCCGTCATTACCTTGGGAATGAATTCGAATTCGGAGGCCTGATCATCATGTGCGCGAACGACGGCACCACCATCGCGAGACCGCCCCGGCAGGGTTCCGATCTCAGCGGATACGTCAACGAGTTCGGTGATGAGGTCCAACCGGAAGTCATCGAGGACATGCAGCGTTTCAGTCAGGATCCCGAGGCGTATTTCAGCCGATATCACAATCAGGTTGATGCCCCTCCGGAATTCTCCATGGGTTTCCGACCCCGTGGCGGCGGTGCCGGTCACGACAATCGAGATCAGGTTTCGGATCCCGCCGAGTTCCCGACGGTCCTGAACGCGCCGCAGGAACAGGAGCGGATGCGTCAGACTCACCTCGACCTCCAGAACTATTATAACGAAGAGAGATTCCGGTTTCGCAGGGAAAATGGCGATTTTCTCGAGGCGGCCGGATTGTCGAATGAAACGATTGGTGACATCGAGGACCAATTCAGCGAGCACTTCGGCGCGATTGAGGACTTCTTTAATCACGAACAGCAGCTTGACCTGTCGATGTTCTACGGAAACTTCGACGCCCATCGCGAGCACGCTCGCATTCAAGCCAACGCGATCAGCGCCGCAAGGGTGTTTCAGGACCTCCAACGACTTCAGAATGCCGCACGTGCGCATATTGGAAAACATGGCGTTGGCGATCAGGAAGATTTTGCGCGTCGCTTCGCAAATAATATGAAACAGATCCGGGATGCCCACCTGGATCGTCAGAGCACCTTCAACGAGGATCCCCACAAGGGACTGGAGAATCTGAAGGATACGCCTGCGTCCAGAAAGGCGATGGGTCAACTTCCTGATGATCTGCAACAGGACGTCAAGGATCATTTCAACCAGGTCACGCAATACCATCGTGATCAGGACAAGGATTTCCGCAACAAGCAGGGAAACTGGGGGAACCCGGGTTTCATCGCGGATCGTCAGGAGGCCTTCAACGACCGCATCAAGCAAAATCAGGAAGCGGAACGCTTAGCGTTGCAGGCTGCGTCCGAGGCTTCTCGCGAGTTCGCCGCCAGAGCTGCAACAGAGCGAAAGCAGGAGGCGGCGGCGGATAGAAGGCGACTGCAACAACTCGAGAGAATGTTCCCGGAAATTTACGGTAAGGGTAATGGCCAGACCAACGGCGCGGATCGAAAGACCACGGCTCCGGATAACAACCGAAAACCTGAAGCCGCGGTCGCCGACAAAAGTCTGTTCGGGGGCGTAAGAAACGCTGACGGCAACGTCAAGAAGCCACTTGGCGGTGGTCAGCGACGGAACCCGGAGCAGACCCGCCGGAGCAATGGCGAAGGCAAGGATCAGGTTCCTGGTCAGTCGAGCGTCCGCAATAAGGCCCCTGTTAATGGGAAAACGCCGGAGCAACCCAAGGGACTGAACCCCGACCGGAAGCCCGGTGGTAAACCCGTTCGGCCGAATTCGAACGGCCAACGCAATGGTCGTCAAAATGGAAACCGGCCGCAACGGAACGATGCCGGTATGAGGAAGGTGCCGACCAAGAGCCAGGGTAGTCCGAATGCCGTGAAAACCGGTGGCGCTATGACGCTGACGGACAACTCCAAGGTCCGGGACACGCTCGCGAAAGTTCGCGCACAGCAGGAGAAAATGCGTGAGCAAGCGCAACGCATCGCCCAGCAGGCACGGCAATTGGGGCAGAACATCCAACAGCGGGCGAGGAGGGCCGTTGAGGAAGCGCGGAAGTTCCCCGACCGCGTTCGAAAAGCCGCCCAGAATGCTCAGAACGGCTTCAAGCAGAACGGTCGGCAGAATGAGAACCAGCTGAAGAATCCGGTCAACGCGAAGGGCGCTCAGCCAATCAAGCCGTCCGCGAAAGCCAATCAGTCCCGAAGCGCTGAAAATGGTCAAAGCTCCACTCAGGGACGACCGAATAACCCGAGGCGTCCTCAACCCGCTCGCAAGGCTCCGGAAACCGGCGGCATTCGTGGCGGCGGTGGTGGTGGAAGTGCCGCGCCCGCATCTCAGAGCGCCGGGAGGAGCAATACGCCTCAGCCCAACGGGCCGAAGCCGCCGAATGGTGGCGGCAACGGCACGACGCCGAAGAGACCCGGTGGCGGAACTCCTTCGAACTCTCCGCGCCGGCCGATCAAGCCGGGCGGCGGGAACACACCCGGACCTCGCGGACAGTCGTCATCAGGTGTCGGTCAGAAACCGTCCAGTTCTCCGACGTCTCCAGTACCTGCAAGGGCTGGCGGCAATGGCAAGAGGCCGATCGCACCCAAAACCCTGACGAAGCCTCCGAACAACATCTCGTTGCCGGGGAGCGGGAATAGCGGTGTCAAACCAACCAGCAACGGCAGCAACATGGGGCCGACGCCACCGAAGAGCACGAAGCCAACGCCGCCGGCGGCCACTCAAGGCGACCGGAAGCCTACTCCTGCGACTTCGGCAGGTGGTCTCAAGCCGCCAGCACGTCCGTCCGCTGGCGTAAAACCGCCCAAGCCGCCGAGAAAGCCCGGCGAGGGCGGCATTAAGCCCGGAGGTGGCGGGATAAAAATCGGAGGCGACGGCGGAGGTCGCGGCGGTCGATAGGATCGCTGCGGCTTCGTCAACATATTGTTTGTAAACAATTTCTCGTTCCCGTCGGCGTTTTGTTCGCGCAGGAGATCATGTCAGAATCAGATTATCGGCAAGGAGAACTGCGATGACTGATCTGGATATGGAAAAGGCGCACAACGTATTTAGGGCGCAGGTGTTCGGCGAGCTGCGCCAGCGCAACCTGGAATGCCTGAGTTCAGTCGACTTGAACAACAATGCCGTGACCTTCTTTCCCTTGGCGTTGCCGGGAAATCTGTGGGACGGCGATTTTGATGGTGACTTCAGGCCGGGCATCATGAGGCAAGTTCCTCTGCGTCCCAAGAACCTGGTATCACGGTTCTGGGCTGAGTCCGGCACGCCATTCGTTGGTAACGACTTTCTTGCCGAAATGGTGGCGGAAGTTCAAATGATGGCACCGCACGCAAGTGTGTCGGTCGCGCCCGTTTTCAAGGCGCCATACCGTCATGATCCCGCAAACAAGTTGAACCTGTCCCGGAAAATCCACTTCGATGAGGGCCTTAAGCAATATTTCATGTTCAGTCCCTTCGTCGTTAGTCACGAAGGCGATCGCATCTGTCTTTCTGCCGAGTACAGCGACGACGACTTGATGAGGGCGGCTTATCGGGCCATTTGGCAGAGCGTAAGCAATTCCATCGAGCCTCAGATGGTCGTGGATGCTGAAATGGATCGGCTGAGGGAAACGATGTCGAGCGGCTTCGAGGCCGCCAACCCCGCCAATTCCGAAATGTCGCTTGCCGAATATGAGGAGTTCATCAGGACCGCTCAACGGGATCGGAATGGGTGGCATCACCCCATCATCCAGGAGATGATGTATCGGGCTGGGCAAGGTTTCGTCAGCTACATGACCAACCTGCGCCTCAAGCACGCCATGCCCTACATCTACGAGGATGAGGACGAGGATATGATGGTGTATCCGCGATACGCCAATCTCTACCACGCCATCTTCAACGGCATGGGAGCGAAGTGGGTTCATCGCCATCGCTCGATGTACGACCCAGTTTATCGAGGCAAGTACGGCAGCCAGGAAGCAGCTTGACGTTCGGCCGGGGTGGGAAGCCCTTTCAGGGAAATAACTCCCACCCCCTTCGATGACCCGTATGGCGTCGATCTACGGCCTTCATTATCTTGACTGTCAAATGAGATAAACGTCCACGGAGCAGGACTATGAACGCGCCGCTACATAAAATACAGGAATTCTATGGCCTCCCGGATGATCTGCTCATACAGATCATCCATCTCACGGAGGACGGCGCTCATTGCATGTTCTCCGGTGACGAATTTCGGGAAACCGAGGCCGCATACATACGATGGGCCGAAGATGCATTCGGCAAACTCGGTGAACTGGACGACCTCGGTTACGATGCGCTCGGAGAATTCCTGAAGCATCATGTCGACCTCGAGGACGGTTTCGAGACCACGACCCACTACAAGTTGACGTCACCGGATGGCGTGGTTTACTCTGATATCACTCCCGAGGCCTTCGACATGCTTTGGGATGCGATCTATCTCAAGCGGTCTCTTCATGTACGTGGTCGCGAAGGCAATCGGTATCGGGTCGGCGTCTCTCCCAGTCATGCCGCCGTCACTCTCGAATGGGGCTCATCGCCGTCGGATTTGAAAGTCGTGGCCATCGCCGGCAAGAATGGTGGCAAGGACGAGATCTTTATACGATCCGCGAATGCCATTCGGAAATTCCTGTTGCCAAAGAGCTTCGAGCTGGCGAAAGCGGCAGCCAATGTCGAAAGCAAGCCCGGCACGGTCGATTTCATCAAGACGGATTTGGATAAGCCGAAGAAGAGTCTGCTCTCGGCCCTGACCCGAAAGCTCCAGTGACCCACATCCTCGCTGGAAGCCCACTCGCCCCGTTCATTCGAGCGGGGCTTTTTCTTGTTAACTCCCGGCGGCGATCGATGCCCCGATGATTGGCCGAAATCCTCCCATTACATTGAAAACACGAACGAATGTAACGAGTTTTCGGAGGTCGCATGGCCAAGACACCCAGAGAGGAAGTCCAGGATTTCTTCAAGGCGACGGTCGCCGATTTGAAGATGCGCTCGACCCGCGAGGAAATCACCGACGCGGTGCGCAGGATTGAGGATTTCGCCCTCGAAAAAGGCGTGACGCTAAATAAGGACGTGGCCGGATCCGTGCGCGCTTACCTGTCGAAGCGCGTTGAAAATGGTCGCCGGAACGCCGCCAAGCTGCGGTCATTCCACAATGGCACGGCCCCTCTCCGAAAGAGTGCGCCGGCGGCCGCAACCAATACCGTCACCGTTCCCAAGATGACCTCTGCGTCGTCGAAGGAGAAGGATCTGGTCAGTGCCTTCTACAAGGCCAAGCTGGACGCTCTCCCGAACGATGCCAACGAAGCCCTCATCCAGAGGACGGCCGGGGAAGTCATCGACTTCGCTCGCAAGCAGGGCCTGCCGCCCAAGATGGATGTGGCGGCTCATATCCGGACCCGGCTCCAGGCGAGAACTCCGAAGCCGGAAGTGTCCTCATCGAAGCCGAAGGTCGGAGGACTGCGCCGTCGCAAGAACAAGCCCGATGACGACGACTTTTCCGACGTCGAGAACGCCGTTCGCTCGAACTCCGGCCGCACTCCGAGACCCGGTTTCAATAGCCGGAACGTGTCCGCCGCCGCGACGATTCCGTCCGCAGAAGAGATCGGCGTCGATCCCCGCAAGACCGAGCCGTCCACCAATCCGTTCGCGGCCATGAGCCGCCGGGTTGCCGACGCCAATGAACGAAAGACCGAAAACGAAGTTCGACCCGTCGAACGCGAAGAAAATTCCACGAAGGAGAACCGGAATGACACAAGTGACGTTGCCCGAGGGCATGACGGAGAAAAACCTGCACAATCTGATGCGGTACCGCCTCGCGTTCTTGGAGGGATCGGCCGACTTAGTGCTGATGGAAAGCGATGGTTCCTTGGAGGGACATCTGGTCAAGACGGCAATCGAAGCCTGGACGACCACTCGCGTGATCGAGGAGAACCTGATCGCGGAAGCGGAGTTGAAGTTTCCGGACGACGCGACGGCGCTGGAAGCGGAAGTGATCGGTGCGACGCTGACGGCCTGGGACATGGTGACGGAGCGAGTTCTTCACCGGATCTGACGTCGTTCCGCATCGATGACGATACGCCCTTGCCCGATGACGACTTCGTTTCTCGCGTGCGCGCCTACATCGATGCCTCCGCTCTCCTGAAGAAGCTCGACGCCCAGGGTAGTGAACCGACCGCAGAAGAGCGGGTGGTGCTCGCCGGGTATATGAGCGCCAACGGCATCATGGGTCCGATGCAACATGGGATCGATGATGTCTACGCGACCTACTTCCTTCACCGTCATCAGGATCTCGTCAAGGATCTCAAGAACGAGATCGGGGCCGAGGAATATTCGAAGCTGCTGAAGAGCGGCTCTCCGACGTCTCAGACACTACGGACCCAGCATCTGAAGACGCTCGCGGAGGCTCTGGTCAAGGCAGGCGTTTCCTCGAATGATCGCATCCTGATCCGTGGCGGCGACACCCGTCTTCCCGGCTTGCTTCCGACGACGCTCGGAAACGGCATCATCACGTTGATGGCCGACGACGCTCGGCAGAAGCGCATCCTTGAAATCCTGTACCCGCAATACGAAATCGTCGACGGCTCGATCTCCGAGCTCGGGAAGCCGGAAGGGTTCTACGACGTCATCGTCAATCTGGAGGCCTCAGGCATTCGGGCTGGCAAGGACGGTGGTTTTCTGCTGTCCAAATATCTCCGCCACGGCGGCATGATGCTCGCCGGCACCAATTCCGGTCTGATGGATAGCGCCCACCGGGAAGCTGATCGCAAGAATGCCTCCGGCTGGTCCGATCTCAAGGCCGCCTATCGTTTGCCGAGGAATGACCTCGACGGCATCCATGAATCCTACGACGTCATGTTCCTGACGAAGCGCGAGCGCGGCAAGACCGTCGGCGACGAAGCTTGGTGGCATGAAGGCACGGTGCTCGTCGAAGGCGGCCATCCCGTCAGTATGTATTTCTCCGAAAACCCGTCTCACGTCACCGGGAAGCTGACAAACAAGAGCCACAGCTACTTCCGGGGCGCTACGGTTACCGAGGACCCCGAGAACCCCTCCGTCGGTCGCTTTTCCGCACTGGTGTCCGAAACCCTGCCTGAGGGCATTCTTCTCCCCAGCACCGCGGTTAAAAGACAGTCTCGCGCAATCGTCTCCGGCGAGAAGCCGGAATACGTCCCTGACGGCACCTTCACCCTCGAAAACGGCCTTCTGCACGTCGTCAAGGACGGCGTGTCGGTACCGGCTGGGCTGCCGAAGACGAAGACCGATATCTGCACCCGTTTCGTTCGGATCCGCGATGCATGCCGCGATCTCGCCCGGCTTCTCTCCGAAGGTATCGAGGAAGGGCGGGAAGAGGCGCGCAAGCGTCTGAACGACGAGTACGACGCGTTCGGTTTTCGTCACGGGCCGATGAAGACCGTCAAGGTCAACAAGGCCGGAGCGAAATTGCGCCCCAACATGACCCCGTTCCGTTCGGATCCGGACGCGCACCTGGTCAACGTTCTCGAACAATATGACGAGCAGACGGACATCGCGAAGAAGAAGGCGATCTTCACGCACGACGTCATTCGCAAAGGCATCGACGACACCTTCGAAACCGAGAACGAGGCCATCGAGTGGTCGTTCAACCGATCCGGCTTCATCGATCTCGATGACATCGCCGCGCATTCCGGGAAGTCGGTCGATGAAGTCGAAAGCTGGCTCGGTTCCCGGATCTTCTTCGACCCGGGTCTCCGCCGCCACATCACCGCGAAGCACTACCTCTCGGGAAATGTCGGCAACAAGCTCGATCTCGCGAAGTCGCTGGCGGTATTCGATGACAAATACGAGCGTCATGTCACCGCTCTGGAGAAGGCGATGCCGCCTCGCCGGAATCGCGAGGACATCTCCGCTTTCCTCTACGCCGCCTGGTTGCCGACCGACGTCGTGAAGGACTTCCTTCGCAAGCACGTGGACGTAACCGTCGCTGTCACCAAGAACCCTATCGCGTCGTCCTACAAGATGACTGGAGGCGGCTCCAGCAGTAGCGCGCAGTCGAAATGGGGTTTGCCGTCGACGAAGGAGGGTGCCCCTCCGGTTCCGTTCAAGACCATCGTCGAAGCCGCTCTGAACCATGACAACATCAGCATCTTCACGGGTGAGGGGAAGGATCGGAGATATCATTCGGAGCAATCCGATCTCGCCAACGCCAAGGTTCGACAGCTCCGCGATCTTTTCGAAGGCGATCTCGCGGCCGGGATCGAGCCCTTCTGGCTCCAGCATGAGAAACACGCGGAAACGGTCGAGAACGCATTCAATGACAACTTCCGCCGGAACGTTGATTACGATTCCGAGGATCTGCGGCTGACCTTCGACGGATTGGCGGGCTTTGTCACGATGCCTGACGGCGACGTCGTTCGATATCTGCCTCGCACCCACCAGATCGATTCCGTTCGCCGGGCCATCCAGGGTGGCCATCTGCTGATTGACCATGAGGTCGGTCTGGGCAAGACGGACACCGCGATCCTCTCCACGATGAAGTTGAAGCAGATCGGACTTGCCGAGAAGCAGCTGGTCAGCGTTCCGAACGGTCTCGTTCAGCAGTGGGCGGATCGTTTCATGTCCCTGTGTCCGGGCGCGAAGGTGCTCATCGCGACCAAGGACAACTTCAGCCAGGCGAAGAAGGATGAATTCCTGAAGGCCGCCAGAGACGGTGATTGGGATGCCGTCATCATCGGTCACTCCCACCTCGCTCAAATCCCGAACGACCCGAAATCCGTGGAAGCGGATCTCAGTGCCAAGGTTCAGGAACTCCGCGATGTTCATGCGCGGTGCGAGGGAGAAGAACGCAAAAGCGTAGAGAGGGAATTGCGGAAGCTCGAGAGAAAACTCGAAAAGCACATTTCCGGGAGCAAGCCCGTTGAGGGAATTACGTTTGAGGAGGCCGGTTTCGACCGTCTCATCCTGGACGAGTGCCATGAGTTCAAGAACGCGGAAATTCCGACCCGTCACAGCACCCTGAAGGGCATCAATGGCCGAAGCTCGGCGAAGGCTCGTGATCTCCAGATCAAGACGGGTCACCTGCACCGGAAGAACCCCCGTCACGGCATGATGTTCATGTCCGGCACGCCTCTGGCGAACTCCATCTCCGAAATCTACGTCTGGATGAGCTATCTCATGCCTGATGAGCTGAAGGCGATGAACTGCCGGAGCTTCGATGCGTTTCTGAACAACTATGCCAAAATCGAAGTCGCCATGGAGATCGGCATCGACGGTCGAAGCATGTCGCAGACCGGGCGGATCCGTCTTTTCAAGAACGCCTCCGACCTCATGCGGATGTATCGCCGGATCGCGGACGTCAAGGTTGCCCAGCAGGTCAACGAGATCAATCGCCCCGTGGTATCACGCGGTCCGGAGATCGTCGTCGGCAAGATGTCTGACGACGAGTGGGGCATCGCGGGCGAAATCGACAAGCGTATCGACGTCTTGCGGGCCAGTGGAGGCTTCGTTCTCGACGAAGACGGCAATTGCGTCGACAGCTATCTCCACGTCATGGCCGCCGCCGGCAAACTGGCCATGGACGGCCGCCTGGCTGATGACGGCCTTGAATTCAATCCCGACGGCAAGATCGGCGAATTCATCGACGTCGCGGCTGCTCACTACATCGCCCAGGACAGGAAGTCCGATCTCGATCCGACGAACCCCGACCGCACACAGATAGCGTTCTGTGACTACGGCACGCCGGGTGGTTCGCTATCGGTCAAGGACGACATCGCCGAGCGGGTGCAGGAAACCGAAATGTCCGAAGACGACGCGGCCGAGTTGGCTCGCGAGGCGGATTACTATGCATCCGACGTTTCGCTCTACGACGACATGAAAAACCGACTCATCCGGAAGCTGATCCCGCACGTCATGGACAGGGACGGAGTTTCGGAGACAGTGGCCGAGACCAAGCTCGCGAAGGAGATCGCCTTCATCCATGATGCGAAGAGGGCGGAGGAAAAGCAGGAACTATCCGAAGCGATGAACAATGGCGACGTGCGGTTCCTGTTCGCCTCGACGGCCAAGGGTTCAACCGGATTGAACGTTCAGAAGCGCCTCGGATGCATTCACCACATAAATCCGCTGTTTCGTCCATGCGACATGGAACAGCGAAATGGCCGCCTCATCCGAGACGGCAACCTCAACAGGGACGTCCGCCAGTTCAATTACGTCACCGAATTCTCTGCCGACGCGTGGCGCTACGATAAGATCGAAGCGAAATCGAAGTTCATCATGCAGTTCCGGACGGGATCCTTGAGCGATGCCGCCGACACCATCGAGGACATCGACGATCCGACGCCGGGGGCGGCGGAGATGAAGGCCGCCGCCGCCGGCGACAGCCGGATGCTGGATCATGCCGCCCTCAAGTCGGAGGTGAATTCGCTGGAGGCTCAGAAGAAGTCGCATGAGCGCGTTGCGGTCGAAAGCCGTAAGAGCCTGGCGCAGACGGAGGAACGGCTTCACGTCATCAGGGAGATGAAGCATGTCTTCGATGCGGAGATCGGCCGGTTCCCGGCTTCAGGCGACTACGATCTCAAGCTCAATATCCCCGGCCTGCATCCGTTGCCGATTGGTGCGGACGGCGAAATCTCCATGGAGGACGTCGGCAAGGGAATTCGTCGTCACCTTCTTGAGAACGGGGTCAGCATATTCTCGGGCAATACGAGGAACCTCGAGCTGGGTTCCGTCGGTGACGTTCGCATCATGGCCGATGTCCGTCTCGCTCGGAGCGGCAACGCCAGGCAGGAGTACCGCATCTATTACAAGGGCGACAACGGTCAGGAATATTCGAAGTCCAGCATCGATATCGACGGCCAGAACAGTGGTTGGGCCAGCTTGCACACCAGGGCGGACTGGAAGCGGTTCGCCGGCCGCGTCTTCGGTGCCTACGACGGCATCAGGGCCGAAAGCTGTCACTGTCAGATGACTATCGATCGCTTGAGCGCCGAAGCGGAATCCCTGCGGAAGACGACCGAGACGACGGTCTGGCCGAAGATGGGCATACTGAAGGAGGCGACGGCGAAGCTCAACGCCCTCGAACAAGATCTGGAACGGCATCCGGTCACTCTCAAGAAGCCGGAGAACTCTCCGGTGCAGTCGATCAGGATAACCGATACCGATTTCGAATTCGAATGGACGCTGAATGGACTTCCCTGTGATCGTGATGGCAACCTCGTCGAAGACGGAGGGAAATTGGCTCCGGCGACGTTGGTTGCGGCCCGGGCGCAGTCCGTGAGGTCGCCTGCCGCAAGACTGCATTGATCTCGGGCGAGCATGAGCAAAGAAGAGGGGAGGATTTCCGTCCAGCCGTAACCTGAATGTGGCATATAATACAAGATTTTACCAAACCTCTTGGTCCCGCAGGACTTTCGGGGATTGTTCATGTTTCAAAAATCTGAAACAAGTAAAATACTGCGACTTTCCCAGCCGGCGGTGGTGTGAACGTAGATTGTCCGCTTCGTGTCCGCAATTCGGACGTTCACAGGATTTAGGGCCTGATTTGTACAGCTGTCGTTCGTTGCGCGGTGAGCGATGGTCTCTTGACGGCGGAAAGCTGTCGGTCTGCTTTGGGTCGCAAGCGGCAATATGAACGGATCGAAGCGAAACCTCAGTCAGTTACAACTGCCACACCTGAGCACCATGCTGGGAGTCGCGAGGACACTTTTGTTGCGTCCAACTTACGGACCCCGACCTCGAGTAGCTTCAGTTGAGCTGTCCGATTTGTCGATCCTATTGCGATTGGCCAGTACTCTCTGGACGGTAACTGAACAACTGGAGCGCCGCCACCGGGGAAGCGTTTTGCTAACAACCTTGTTTCGCTTTCACCTTCGAACATCATCGGAAGGTAGAATGCGCCGACACGAGACACCCCTTTGAGGATGAACCTCGGCAATCCAGCCTGGACCAAGGCATCGTTTATTAGTTTCAAAAGCGTTGTGCCCGTTTGATAGCGGATTCTTCGTAGTTGCGCCGCGGCTGGTGTAACCTCGAAGCGCAGTCGGAGACCATTGCCTCTGTCACCGAACAAATCCCACAGATAGTCACTTGGATTTGGGTCTGTGAACGAAGTGTAGAATAGATCTGCTGCTGCGTCATCCAATAACGGCAGTGGAGTCCCGAGTGAATCCACGTAGCCCGAAAGCCCGTGCTCCAACGCGAAAGTGGCAAGCTCCCCATGTGTGAGGCGAAAAGTTACCGGTGCGAGTTGTAGTTCTTGAGTGGCCATTATGCCCCTATAGCCAGAAAAGTTGGTATAATGATCAAGAACGGCACTCGTAGCTATCTCCGGCATGTCGTTCGCAAGAATCGCTTGGGTCAGCCCATCATACGTGCTGCGCTCGCAGATCGACTTCTCAGTAATTACTATCGACAGCATGTCAGGCTCTGGCTGTCCGGCGGCTTTGAGAATTGGCCTTAGTGTTTTGAGCACAGATCGTGCCTTTGGGGAAAGCGAAGCTTCGGACTGGATCAACTCAATGTCTTCCCTTTAGTTACCCGTAAGGAACGGCTTCATTCAGCAGTATTGTTTGAAGAAAGGCGACTATACGGGTACGCGTGAACTTCACGGCGCTTTTCCGTCCTTGTGGAAGGCCGTGTTGAACCGCCACGAAGCCCAGGCGATGCCTCCAGAGGACACAAGGGTCGAGAGCGACAGCAATTGGTACGCAACGGCAATCTTTTCACCGCACGTGTTCTCGCCGCAAGTTGCCTCGACAGCATCGTAGAGGGTGGAAAGCTGCCCTTGTAGAAGCCACAACGTGAAGAAGAACACGCAGGTCGGAATTACTTTTGCCCAGTTGATACGCCCCATTCCTTGCCCTCCAGTTTCCCGACGCGATCATAGGTGAAACGCGTCCGGAATAAAAAGCAGCCAGCCGGTCTTGGCCAGAGATACCTTACTTTTAGCCACACCTCAGTTAGGGGCGGATTTCCGCCCCTTTCGCTTTTGTCACCACGGCCGCGGTGCGTAGGATCTTCCGTATCCTGGTGTGGGGTTACGGCGCCGAGCGATTGGAATGACCGCCCGGAAAGACCGCTTTGGCCCACTGTTGTCGTTCTTCGGCTCTGGCGCATAGGCCAGCTTTCCTGCTTTCAGCCTTGCTCGTGCTTCCGCCTTGTTGGCGAACTTGCTCTGCTGTTCCTTCATCAGCTTCTTGCCACGAAGATCCAGGCTGAAGTTTGCCAACGTCTCGGCCGGATTGGCACGCTTGAGATCATGTGCCAGTCGAGGATCCTTCTGGATCCGCTGGAGGTGAAAGAGCACGTGGAGGTTCTCAACCCCCATTTTCCGGACATCCATCTTCTTCTGAGTGGCGTGGTCCATGTTGAGGAACTCGATAACCCGGCCGTATTCCGAGTTGTAGATGGCCCTCTGTCCTTCTCTCTTCATTCTCTCGCCGAATTTCGGATCCATCGCGGCGATCTGCTCCATGCATTCCTCGTTCCGCCTGTGGGCCTCGAGCATCCGCTGGGGCCAGTAGAGCAGGCTGTTCTCTCTTGCGTAAGCCAGTCGCTGCCTTTGAACCTCACGGTCGTGTTCGGCCTTCTGCGCCTCGATTACCTTGTGCCGCTTCCGCATCTTTTGAGCGGCGACGGTCTCGAACGCCAGGAAGTTGGGAGTGATCTTCTGGAAGACATAAGCGATGAGAGCGAGAGCGTTCAGAGGTTTATGTAGGTTCTGCAACCGATACGCCACGAACTGCCCGTCCTTCAGCTTCTTCGCGTTGCGCTTCGCCTCGATGATTTCCTTTTCGGACTTCATCTGATCGTTGTCCTGGAACAGGCGGTTTTCGTCCAGCCGCCAGTCTTCGGTTTTCGTGAGAACTCCCATGACTTAACTCCTTGCCATTGCCTACATTCATTTTCCGTCCGTCGGCGGATTGGAACAAGAGTCGCCAAGAAAAAACCCGGCTCGGTGGCCGGGTTTCTCGTTGCCGTCGGCCCTGCTGGGCGTCGGCCGATTTGTGCAGGATCTCGTGATCCTTCGGAAGTCTCAGTCCGGGATCGCTCGGCGTCTTCACGCGGAACTCGATGCTGCCGGCGGTCTTCTCGAGCGCCGTCTCATTGATCTTGGTCCACCTATTATAGTGCCCCAGACAGTATCCAGAATTGTCCCTCTCTTCCCTGTTGTACCAATCAGGCTCCTGACAGAAAGTCTCGCCGGTCGTCGTGAGAAAAGCGATCCGATAGGTTTTGCCCTTCTCGAGTTCAACCACGAAGGAGGCCGGTTCGGAGACCTCGCCAAACCCGTAGACATTGGCTACCTGATCTTGGGAGTTTGCGCGGGTGTTCGTGATGACGTTTTTCTGATGCTGCTGATCTTCGACCTTAAAAAGAATCGGAACGGTGTGGAAATACACCTGATCTTCGGCCCCGGCATCAAATCCGATGTTGGCTTGAGGCTGAGTGAGGTCGAAGGCGAAAACATGCTCTCCGCTTTCCGAAGCGGTGAACAGGGCCTCTCCACCGATAGCGAGTGAGGACTTGTGGGCCTCATAAATCGTGGAGAGTTCCATGAATGCGGGATCCGTAATCATGAATTTAGGCACCGCCGGCGCGACCCACTCGAAAGTCGGCTCGATGTTCGGTTTGCCCCAACCCTGAAACTGCGGGGTTGTCGGCTGCTGCGGGAACGCCGACAGAAGCCAGCCTGACTCGTAACCATCCGGAACAACCGGAGCCGAACCGATGCGCAGAGCTTTGGCACCCGGGGCTCCGTGGACGTTCGCCAGGTCCTCGGTTTTTACCGCGAAGGTCGTTTTTTCGTTGTCGTTTGTTGGCGAAAACGCGAACCGATATCCGACGTCACCCTTTTCGGCTGACTGCATTCTGGCGACGGTTTGCCGAGCGGCGGCAGTTTCTTGTTCCTGATTTCTGCAATCAGTCAGAACGCTGACGTCGTAAACGCCTTTTGCAAGCGTTTCCGGTGTCGTTTCGACCACGCTATTGGTGTCGAGACGACGGACGTTCGCCTTGCCCATGGCGGCGAGGAAGTTGTTCTGGTTGGCGGCGGCGGGCTTCTCAGCTGGGTCGACCCTGGAGGAAAGATCCGCGTTATTCACTTCCATCGTCTGATCGGCGACGATCTTGTCACCAATCTTGACCTGAATCGCGCAGTCGGAAAAATCCACCTCCTTCACACCTTTCAGGTATGTGCCGGTCCATCCGAATTGCTCGGCGAAATCACCCAGAACGGGCGGCATGATGGAAACCTTGAAGGAATACTCGCCTTCGACGCTGACAATCAATTTCGAAGTCCGACGATTGGCCAGATCCGTTGCCGGGGTCTCGCTCGGGAGCGTCAAAGCTCCTTCGACCGGGTTCCATTCCGCGTCCGGATCGTAATACCGCGAGATTACGATACCTTCCTTGGAAATGACTTCGGAGATCCAGCCCTTGGTGAGTTCGGTCTGGGCCATGCCGGCGGTCGGAAGCAGCAGACACCCTGTCAACGCCATAACCGCATTCATGTGAATGGTTTTCATCCGGTACTCCTATGTTGATTAAACCGGAGTTCAGGGTACGGGAAGTGGAGTTTGTTGGGACCTGGTTGATTCAGATGTCCGGGAGTTACGAGGTCGACGGAAACGGAAAGGACGGCGCTAAACGCCGTCCTCCGCCTTTGGTCTGGTCGCTAGTCCGGGGTGCCCGTGAGCTTTGAGTATCTGATCGACGCCCTCCATGTAGAGCCGGTTCTTCTTCTTCCCGGTCAGGTCCGCGATCTGGTCCAGTGCGCGATCCGCGCAGAGTGGAATATAGACCGTGGTCCGCTTCATCTCCGTCGACGGGGTCTCTGCGGCGGCTTCAGTTTGTTTCGGCGACTGCATGAAGCACCTCCGTTGATTTCATGTGCCGGATGCCACGCTCGGAAGGGGGAAGAACAAGCATCTGGAAGTCGGAACCGGGTTGGAAACCGCCCTCAGAGTTCCCGGACTTGTAGAATTTCTCGCAGTCGTCGCGACGACGTTCGCAAAGCCCGTTCGCCGTCTTGAAGAGGTACGAGAGCTGGTAAGTCTGTCCGGCTTTCAGCTGAACCTCCCACGTCATCAGGTGAGAGACGTTGCCGAAGAGCTTGTCGTTCACGAACTCTCCCCGGTGGTGCTGGAGCGGGGCAGGCGGGAATACGACGCCTTCGAGCCGGAACATCGTCGGGATCTTCTGAACGAAGGGTTTGACGTTGTGGATGTCCGGATGCGTCACCTCGCCCAAGGTCATTGCGATGCCGAAGACGTACTTGCCGTCTTCCGGCGCGGTGTACATGCCGCTGACCTGTAGGGCGGCCCGGTGCTTCTGCGCTTCGCCCAGGTCCTCGGCCGACACGGAGGATGCCTCGGAAGTGCCGAGCACGATTGCCGATGCGTTCGGCCAGGACGTCGAATTGGGGAAGTCGGGCAATGTGGAGACGATCCAACCGCTTGCGTAGCCTTCCGGCGGCGTTTGGCCCAACGAGAGCATCATCGTCCGTTTGTCACCCGACGGAAAGACCTTCTCGAGATCGCTCTTGAGGACCGCGAATTCGACCTCTGGGTCTCCTTCGGCCTGAACGATGTCGTAGCCGAAGGCCCAGTGCTCGGGAACGTGATTGCGGTGGCGGGCGATAGCTTTCCTTGCACCGAGAGCAAGGTAGTTCCCCCAGCGGCAGGAAACCTCGACCTCAAGGTCGTAGACACCGGGTTCGAGGAATGCCGGCGTCGTCATGGTTTCCGCATAGCCGCCCTTGACCAGCTGCACGGTATACCCCTGCTTGAGCACGGGCTGGCCGTTGATGGTCACGGAGACGTTGCAGGGAGCGAATGCGTCGTCTTCAACGAAGGCTTCCTTCTTGTCGCCCATCTGGAATTTCATGTTCGCCGTCGGATTGTTCAGCAAGGGAGCGAAGGAACGAATGCCGAAGCCATATTCGGCTTCCTCGCTCACGACGAGTTTCGTCCGTCGCCGAAAGATACCATCGTTCGCAATCCCATCTACCGGGATCAGGTTCTCCACGTCGGTCGAATACCAGCTGGAATCGTCGTCGTGGTAGCTGGCCAGTCGATATCCTCGTTCGGACATGATGTCGGCAATCCAGCCGCGCTCATATTCGGCCGCCTGAAGTTCGGAAGAGCCGATCGATGCCATAGCGAGGACGAGGGAGAGGGTAGGAGCACGCATCAGCCTTCTCCTCCATCGGTATCCGAAATCCGGTAGAGGGTTTCGGTGGCCTCGAAGCCGCGCAGTCCGGGATCCTTCGGTGTCCGGATCAGGAAGCGAATTTCGTCGCCGGGAAGCTTGCGGCCTTTCTTGTCGTTTTCGTTAAAGAGGATTTTGCAATCACCAGGTCTGGCACAAGGAGCGTATCTGCTTCCCCTGTTAGGCAGGTAGACACCGATGTTATAAGTGGTGCCTGCCTGCAACTCGGCTTCGACAGCTGAAATTCCGACGGAATGTCCGAAATGCTCAATTCCCTTTAGGTTTGACCTGTCGGCGCGGAGCGGTTGCGTCGGGAAGATGATGTCCTCAATTCGAAGGATTGCTTCCTGACGCCACCCTACGGGCTTTTGGTCATCGTAGGCGTCCGTGTTGACCGGAGAGAGGGTCGGCGCGAGCGCGAAAACGTAGGTTCCCGTTTCCTCCGGGGTGTACAGGGTCTTGAGGACCAGACCACTCTTCTGATCGTCGAATGCGAAGCTGTACTCATCGACGCCAATGCCACTTGGTCTCGCGACGGACTGGTAGACACCCGGCGAAATAGGCCAATCGGCTTCCTTGTCAACCGGGTGCCTTTCGGCGACCCAGCCGGACGCAAGACCTTCCGGGAGTTTTGGTGCCGGTGAAATCATTTTCGCAGGACTTTTGGCCGTCTTGTGGACGTTGCTCAGGCTGTCGGTGTCAACCGCGAAACGCACGTCGCCGCTCTCGGAGTTCGCCTTGAACTCGAAGCCATGGGAGATCGCGGTGATGTCCGCGTTCATGTGCTTTCGAAGAGCCCGGCGAGAAGCCTGAATGCGTTCATCCGCCCAATTGCAGTCGGCCGTGATCTTGGCGTCGTAGACACCCTTCTGGATGCCGGCTGTGATGCCTGCGAAGCGGAGCATGGATCCCTTCACCAAGGCGAGTTCCCCCGACTTCTTGATGACGGGAGATCCGTTGACGGAAAACTCGATGGCGCAGACCGCGGTCAAATTCAGATCGCGAATGTAGTCGTCCCAATAGCTCGTGCCAGCCATCTCCCTTGTGATTTCATTGACGTCGGGTGCAGTCACCGTAAAGCCGAAGGTGTATTCCGCGTCTTCGGAAATGAGCATCTTCGACCGACGAACGAAGGTGAATTCGTCGGAAGCGTCATCGACGGGCATGACGAGGGAGGCGTCGGACTGGAACCAGCTCGCGTCATTGTCGTAATAAGTCGCCAGCGAGATGCCTTGGTCGTTTTCGACGTCGACGATCCAGCCTTCGGTAAGCTTCGGAGCTGCGCCGGCAGGAACGGGATCCGGTGCCGTTGCAGGTTCTGCGGCAGCGACATCCACACCGTTCGCGCCGTCGATTTCGGCAATGACCTCGACGCCGTTGTCCGGCTCCGTGTTCACCACGCCTTCGGCCGAGGCGATCACCATGTCTGAGGAATAGATGTCGGCCAGCCATTCAGAGGACTTACCGTTCGGCCAGGCCGCCGTGCGAACGCCGCGCACGGTTTCGCGAATGATCAGAGCCGCCGACCAATCCGGGCTTGCGATGATCGTGTCGCCTTCGGAGGGCTGAATGCCGCGTGCGGATATCGTGGGATCAACGCCGCCTTTCTCCCAGCCATCGAGGACCTCAAGGCATTTGGTGCCGATCTCCACGGGAGCGAATTCACAAAAATCGATGACTGACGACGGAGCCGGAGTGATGGCCGACGGAGCGACCTGGTTCGGGATCGGAGGAGGGGCTGGTTGCGCCTGGGCTACGGCGGAGGCCGTTCCCAGTAGCAGGGTGAGAAGAGTGGTCTGGATACGCATGACTTGTTTCCTTGCTGGGATCTCCCTCGGTGAGACCACCTTCAGTGATGGTGGGTGCCGTTTGAAGGTGTCTCTTTCCATTGCCGGGAGTTGTCGTCAGTTCCTGATGGTGTTCCGTGCCGGAGCGGTCGGCGTGCGGTAGTCGCGATACCTTTCGGAGGGTTTGCGTTCCGCTCCGGTGTCGCGTGCCTCGGAGATCTCGATATCGTCGAGGCTGATCTCCTCCGACGGCTTCAGATCGATGGTCGGCGACGAGGACTGAACAGGCCCCGTATGAACCGTGAAGGACGGGATCGCGGGGGCACCCGGAGCCATTCCGGGAGCCATGCCGACACCGGAGGTGACGGTTCCGACGCCCTGTTGCTGATACGGCATCCCCGGCTGCTGGCCCGGCATGACCATCTGCGGCATCTGGCCACCCGGAACCATGGACGGTTGGGGACCGCCGGGGATCATCGAGGGGGTTTGACCACCGCCAACGTTCGCCTGTGCCGCGCCACCACCTGCCGGACCGGAAGAACCGCCCGGCGTCGAGAGCAGGTGCATGACGCTGAAGATGGCGAACGCCGCCGCCAGCATCTGGTAGCTCCGGTTCCTGCGGATGAGGTCGTACCCCGCGCCGAAGAAGCCTAGGCCCTTGGCCTTGATGACTTCCGCGTTCATCACGCGACCTCCCTGTTCTTGTCGTCGTCGTCACCGAATTCGGCATCGTCGAGCGCCGTGTCTTCGTCGAACCGGCGAGAGCGATCCAGTTCGGCCTGGAAGTCGTCACTCTCGATTTCGTCGTCCACGGAGAAACCCTCGAAGCCTTCATCGCCCTGGTCGTCGGTGACGAGTTCGTTCTCGATGACTGGTTCCTTGAAAACAGGAGCGGCAACCGGCTTCGGCTCATCTGCATCGCGAACAGTGAACTTGTTCGTCTCCGCGTCGTAATCGGCGATCAGGCGCTTGATCTTGCGCTTACGAACAGCATCGATGATTTCCTTGGCCATGACGGTCTCAAGCCAACGATTGATGTCGCGGGTCGTTTTCACGCCCCACTGCTTCGCGCCTTCGACCATCAGGTCATAGATACCGTCCTCGGCTTCTACGATGGTTGCGCCGAACTTGTTGGCGATCGTTTCGAGCTTCTGTGCGATGAAGCGCATTTTGCCTTCACCGGAGAGCGGATCGACGGTCGTGACCAGATCGAATCGAGCGAAGAACTCAGGTGAATAATGCTGACGGAGCGTCGCCTTGACCTGATTTTCAAGATCGTGGTCGTCGGTGCACTTCTTCGCCACCTCGCCCAGCTTCTCTTGCTCCAGGTTGGAGGTCAGGATGAAAATGCATTTCGTGGTGTCGTAGCGGGTGTCGCCATAACGGGTCTGACATTCACCGTTGTCGATGGGGGCCAGCAGAGCTTTCGCGATGGAGGAAGTCGGGTTCGGCGCAGCCTTTTCGAATTCGTCGAACAGGATCACGCTGCCCTTCGGATACTTCTTGAGGTGGTCGCAGAGAATGCCTTCATGGGCATCTGAATAGCCCTTGGGCAGACCAAAGAGTTTGGTGAGAACCTCCTGACCCTCGCCAATGGTGCCGCAGTCGATATTGAGGATCGCATCCTTCCGGCCGTAAACCGCCTCGGCCAGTTTCGTCGACATGAACGTCTTGCCCGTTCCCGTCGGACCGGAGATGAACATCGCCGCGAGCGGCTTGTCCGGGGTCTGCATTGCCGACCGGATGTCGATCCGATTGGCGATCTGGCGGACGACCCTGTCCTGACCGATTACGTCACGGGTGACCTTCTCGAAAATGGTGTCGGCGTCGAGGGACGTTTCCTCCATCTGCTCTTCTTCGAGACGAGCAGCCTGTGCTTTCATCTTCTGCTTGAATTTCTCGCTGGTGAAAAACGCCATGATTAGGCCTCCTGGTATTCGTATTGATCGTCGTGCTGGTCGTCGTCTTGCCATTCGTCCGGATCGTCGTAGCCGACGAGATCCACGACGCGGGTCACCACGCCGTCTTCATCGGTTTCCTCACGGGCGACGGGGAAGACTTCACTCCAGCGATTGATGCGCGCCTGCTTGAGAGCAGGCATGAGGTCTTCGACGATCTTCCTCTGGATGATCGCGGGATCCTGCTTTCCGTCGCAGGCCGCCTGAGCGTGGCGGGCGAGCCATTCGATGATGCCGTCGTAGTTTTCGTCGTCCCAATCGTGGATCTTGATGTGGTATTCGCTTTCGGCGGCTTCAGAAGCGGACTTCCAGAGGGACGCCGCCATGTCTTGGATTTCCATTGGGTCCAGGAAGACGTTCACGTGGACGAACTCGATCAGGTTCTTCAGCTTCTTGGTCGCGGCCGCACGTGCGGAGGTTTCGACGGCTTCTTCATCTTCTGATGCCAGCCGTGTGATTTCGGGAACCGTGGTTTCCTCGATCAGGACGACGATCAGGTGGGGATCCTTGCGCTTCCGTTGTCCGTTCAGGACGTGGCCGAGATCGCCGGTCTTGACGTTGCCCGCGTTGGTCAGGATGAAGACACCTGATGCATCGGCAATAGCGTCGCCATACCCGGAGGTATCCTCGAGAGCGGACTTCGGCGACGAATGGCTGACGGAGTCGTTCAGGTAGGAAACGACGTCATTGATGCCCTGCGCGAACTCTTCCTTGCGGTATCCAGCCGGACCCATCAGTGAAATCACGAGCGGCTTCTTCGGGTTTGGCTTCACCAGGTGATTGGTGACGTGGTGCAGAACCTTGTCGACGGCTCGATCCTGACCGAACACGGTGTTGGTGAGAATCTCGCGAATGCGGGCACTATCGGTGCTGATCCGCTGGTTCCGCCGAAGAAAGGCTTCCTCGCGCTTCTTCGCGGCAGCCTTCTCGCCTTCGTCCTCGACCTTCTGCTTGTGCGACTGGAAATCGAGCGCCTTGGCGGCCGCCGTTGGCAACAGCTGGGCATCGCGAGCGGTCCAGACGACGAGACCAGTCAGGCAGAGCATCGCCAGAATGAAGTAGTACGGCTCGAGTTTGCCGGATGAGATCGTTGCTATGACGACGGCGAGGACGATCATTGGCATCATGGATTTGAGATTCATCGTCGCCTCCTTATTGAACCGGCAACGTCAAGGACTGGCCCGGATACAGGGCCGGGATCGGAAGGGTTGCGCCCGGAACGCCGACGCCGAGGGTGATGCCGCCGCCACCGTCATAGGTGCCGGTGATGGTCACGCTGCCGGGACCATTCATCGGAACCGGAATCTGGACCCAGGTCGGCGTGTGATAGAGCGGCACCGTGTAGACGAAGCCGTAGCCGCGGACAGTCACGACGTCGCCGTCCTGGGCGCGGTCATCAAAGAGAGAGAACGCCACCATACGCACCTGGCCGTCCTCGATCTGCCGGGTCAGGTTTCCCTTGACCTGCGGATCGACGTAGCCGGCGAAATCCTGCGTCTGGGTCGGGGTGACGGTCGCCATCTGCTGTTGGGACGCGGCTTGCGTGGCGGATGCGTTCGATTGCGGTTGGGACGTCGTGTATTGAGCCGAAACCGAGGTCAGGCTGGATACGGCACCGAGAGCGTCAACCTTGTTCATCGTTTCCGGTGCGATGCCCCCGGCGGCGATGATGTTCTGCATCGTTTCCGCACGGATCTGATTGTCCTTGTCGGTCAGGACGTCTCCGCGATCACCTGCGAACGGGAACCAGACGACGGCGGCCAGTGCGGCGGCCGCGAGACCCGCGAGCAGCATCGATTTCGGAGTGACCTTCGAAGTCAGTTCCATGGACTTGTCGGCTCCGTCAGAACCGTTGTCGGAATTGATGTTGAACTCGCTCTTCGCCTCTTTCGGCTTCGCGCTCATTCCCATGGAACCCTCGCTTGCCGTGGGTTCCAGCTTGAATTCCGCACTTCCTTCGGCCGTCGTAGGTCCGTCGATCTTCATGTCCATTCCGCAATCCTTTCTGCGCCATAACGCGCCATAAGCTTGCTTCGAACATGCAGAGCGGGGTGGGGGATTGCATCAAATCGAGGGGAATAACTCCCGGCCGGGATCATTTCCCGAATGGGAGAGGGTGAAGGCCAAGGGAATTCTCGGAGGGGTGGGAGTTAAGCCGGCGGAAAAATTGAAAGGTACGGACGTGAGGCGGTTTCATTCGCTCCATGTGTGATCCGCGAGGCGGGTCCCGAGAATGGAGTATTGCCTATGAGGGGCGTAGTTGAATCCGTAAGAAGCATGACGACCATCACGGGGTGGCTGTTCAATATCTGGCCACTCTTCATGCTACTGGTCATTGACGATATCGCGGCGGCTTACGTTTCCGCGCCGATGTGGATGACCCAGGTGGAATGGGAGTGGGCGCTGAAGGTCGTCGGTCCGGCGCTGATGTATTTCGCGCTACTCTTCACCTTTTTCCTGCTCAAGACGTCGAACGTCATCCCGAAGGCATCCCTATGGGTTCGGAAGGTTCTGACGATAATCCAGATCTACACTCTTTCCGGACATTGGTCCGTTTTCTACGGACTTGCGGCTTCCATCGGCTTCGGTGGACCGAAGGTCGTCTACGCGGCGATCTTCGCGAAGGTCAGTGGCGGTCAGATCCTGGCGGTCGCCACGTTGATCACTCTCATCATGGTCGCACTGGAATTGTGGGACATGATGGGCAAGATCCAGTTCCTCGGCCAGAGGAAGGACATGTGGGAGCAACGCTTCTGGAACTGGGTGAATGGTGGGAAGAAATTCACCGAGTCCGGAACCGGCACCCATGGCACCGCGAGCTGGATGAAGATGGGCGATTTTCTATCGAAGATGATCCCGCCGGAAAAGGTCAAGGGGCTGTTGAATGTGCGAGATATTTCGGAATCGGAAAAAGTGGAAGCCGTCCCTATTGGCGTGACTTCGGTAAATCCGAAAACGTTCGAGGATTCAAAGGTTATCTGGGCGCCGGCCGACAAACACATTCTCGTCCAAGCGGGTGCGCGTGGCGGCAAGGGTATTTCCGTTATCGTGCCAACTTGCCTCGAATATCGCGGCAGTCTCGTCGTCTTCGATCCGCAGGACGAGAACCGGGAAATGACCGCTCGTTATCGCTCGGAAGTCCTGGGGCAGGACATCTACTGGATCAAGCCGACGGATCCGCAGAAGGAACGTCGTCTGAAAAACCACCACACCCACGGTATCAACCCTCTCCGGGACCTTCATCCCGAACGGTCGGACTTCGTGGCCCGGGTGAAGGAGATCGCGACTTTGCTCGTGAAGGAGGGAAGCGGGAGCGGTGGTCAGGAAGGAAGTAGCGCCTACTTCATCAACAACGCCGTCGAACTGATGGCGGCGATGATCGCATCGGAGGTCGCCGGCCGTCATGTCGAAGGCCAGACACCGACGACCTTGCGTGAGGTCTACCAGCTGCTGTCGTTGCCGGGTGAGTCCATTCAGCAGATCCTCTACGATAAGTTCATCGCCGTGCCCGATGGTTACTACGGGAAATTCCACGGCGGTATCGTTCAGCTGGGGGCCGGTTTCTTCAATATGGCCAACGACACCTGGACGAGCATCACGACTTCGATCAAGGCAGCTTGTGGTTGGTTGACCGATGACAAGTACGCCCGACTGGTTTCTTCCAACACCATTGGTCCGGCGAAGATCATTGATGGGAAGACGACGATCTACATCAATCTCACGATGGACGAGTTCCGTCAGTATCCGGCGTTGGCGAAGGTGATCGTGAGCGCCCTGTTTCAGGGGCAGATCAGCAATCCGGGCCACGGGAAGAAGGTTCTCTATATCCTCGACGAAATGGTTCAGTTGGGGAAAGCGGACTTCATTCACATCGATGCCGTTCAGGGTCACCTGAAGCACGGCATTGTCCTGATGGGGATCATTCAGTCGATGAAAACCATGGGCGAAGTCCTCGGGAAAGCGTCCGTCAACGCCTGGATGGGATCGTCCGGTATCCGGATGATGTCCGCCATCGGTGATGAGGAGGATGCGGCCGCGGTTTCCAGATTGCTCGGCAAGACGACAGCCGTTTCTTACAGCAACAGGGGGCAGGGAAGGAACAACATCGCTTCCGGTTCCGTCTCCGGGGAAGCAGATTCGTATTCCGAAACCGCTCGAGATCTCATGACGGCGGATGAGGTCATGAACCTGCCGAACAACGAGTGGATTGTTTCCCTGCGAAACGAGAAGCCCATTCGCATCGGAAAGCTGGCCTACGTACTCGACAAGAAGTTCAGCCAGCACCCGTTCCTCAAAGGGAAGGGCGACCCGAACAGGTTGATCTTCACGGACTTCGTCCCGACGATGCCTATCGCGTCCGAGAGAAGCTCCATTCTCTCCAAGGAGCCGGACCTCTACCAGCCTCTCAAGGCCATCGACATCATGAAAATCGGGCAACCCGACGACGACCCTCGTTTGGTTCCGTGATGGCTGTCAAAGGGGCGCTTCGGCGCCCCTTATTCTTTGCGCCGCCGGGAGTTACGCCAGTCGAAATCGCGACGTCTCAGGGCCGGTCTCGCAATATGTCTCCGACTTCCGCATCTCTTGCGGCTTCGACTTAGGAGACACCGAATGTTCCGATTTATTGCCTTCGATCAGGTCCGTGAGGCGGCCGAATGATCACCTTCGAGACCGTCCTTGTTTCGCTGGTCGTCGTCGCGGCGTTCCTGTGGTTCTTCCGGTCTTCCCGGGTTGCCCTCAAGAAGCCGGATGTCGGCACTGTTTATTTCGTGAAGGCTGGGCGGAACTCCTGGTTCCACAAGATCGGGATGACGGCGAGACCTTTCCGGGAGCGCAAACAGGAGCTTCTCCGTACCCACAATGACGGCAAGCCCGTCCACGAGGTCGCTCTCATTCGAAATCTTCCGTTCGCCTGGGACGTCGAGCAGTACTTCCACAAGCGGATCAGCAAGACCCGCTACCACCTCAAGGGCCGGAGGGACAATCCCAACACCGCCAATCGCGGCAAGGAATTCTACGTCCTGAAGACCGCCTCCGACGTCGATTTCTTCCTCGCTACCCTTGAGCGCGCCGTTGATGACGTTCGCCGCGTGGCCAAGCGTCGTGGCCGCTGGCCGGATGGCGCGGACGAGCGTGTCAGTCTCGTCGTCTGGCGCGGCGGCAAACCCTCGGCGCCGATCCTTCTTTATGCCGACCACGTTGATCATCGGGAGGCGGCCGAATGAACCGGGCCAGCTCCAGCTCAGTCGTCAACATGTCCGACCGCAGAGGATCCACGACTGCCTATATTGTCGGTTGGGTCCAGGACCATCGCTCCGTCATTTTGACCGGATCCAGCAAGCGATCCTTCGACGAGCGCATTGCCATGCTCAGAGACGAGCCGGTTCTTCGTGACAAGCGGCTTCGCGCCGTCGGAATAGAGAACATGCCGTCCGTCGAATTCGTGGAGCAGGCGATCAGGGCGCGGGTATCCGAGTCCGATTTCGTCAGGAAGACGACTGGGAACGAGGCTCGCTACGAGGTCACCCACACGAACCCCGGCTTCGTTCTCGATGTACTGGCCCCCGGCGGCGTTCTTCTCATGCTCATCATCGAGCTGGCCAAGCGCCAGCGGGACATCCTGCTCGCTTCCCGGCGATCCACCGAACTCGCTCTGTCCGATGCCGTTCTTCGCACCCATGACGGCTTCGAGAGCAATCGCCATTACCTCTTTCGTTATTTCGACGACATTTGACACAGGAAAGGAAAGCCCATGAGGTTCGTTTCACACCTGCCCTTCATCGCGATGATGTCGCTCCCGCTGATCGGCGGCGCAATGGGCTATTACGACAAGGACACCGCGATGATGCTTACCGCCGCCATGGCGGTCGGTATCGTCCTGGTCAAGTTCGTCGGCTTCGCATTCAAGGCGGGCGTCGTCGCCTTGCTGGGTCTCGGTGCTCTTCTCTTGGCGACGGGAACTCCCCCGACCGCGATCTTTAATGAAGCCGTCGCATTCGGGAAAAGGACGGCGGAGCAATATTTCTGGTCCAGCACGCCGTCGGTCGAAGATGTGACCGAGGTCGCCAGAAGCCGCGTCACCGATGAATTACAGAGGCGCGGAATTCACGAACTCAACGACATCGGAAATCTCCGGATCGGCAAGGACGGCAAGCTCACGGCGACACCGAATGACAGCTTTCTGCAAAATTAACTCCCGGGCATCAAAAATACGGGCTGGGAGTGATGTCGTCGATACCTGAAGGTAGGCATCAAAGACGTGCGGTCGAGTTCGACCGGTCGAACATGGAGCTGAGAATGACAAAGGCGCGGGTTGGAAACTACGATCTTCAGGTCGTCGACGGTGTGCTTGAAGCCTACGGCACGCATACGGTCCACAAGGATGTCATTGCATACGACTTTGTTCGGGTATCGGGCGAATTCGTTCGGGAAGTCAGCATCCCGGCAGACATCAAGACATTCATGAAAATCGGCGAAAGCTACAAGCTCTACCTGAAGAAGTGGGGCCGTCGCCGTATCCTTGTCGGTATCGACGACGGTGCGAGCAAGCATACGTCTCACCTGCTGGGCCTGCAAACGGGCTACATGCGTTTCTACGAGCTTTGGAAGGTTGCCTATCTCGCATTCTGTGCAGTTATGGCCTCTCTCTTTGCCGTTGCCTTCCTCGGTGCGTCCATCGGCGGCTGGTATGCCGGGCACTTCCTGATTACATGGGTGCTCGGTTCGGCGGTCTTCGTGATGCCGATCCGTTTTTACTATGAAGGTCGCGTGTTCAAGAAATTGTTCTTGGTCACGCAAGCACTTCGGAATGAGTTCGGTATCGCCTGATCGTCAGCCTCGAACCTGAATAATAACCCGCCGATGCACTCCGCCGGCGGGTTTTTTCTTTCCGCCGACCGGGTGAGAATCAAGGAAGGCGAAGGAGAGAGCGATGACGAAGACTTACTCGGAGAAAATGGAGCTGTTGCACAAGAGGCTTGTTGCCAGAAAGCGCGGCCTTTTGCTGGCTCCGCTTCTGGAGATGCCTGAGGAGAGCCTTCAGGAGGCGCTCTACAGGGCTTGCGGCTTCGGAATGGTCGAGGGGATCGCGGCATCGACGGGCGTGACGATTGCGCATTCGGGCGGCGTCATAGGTCATCTAGACGAAAGGCTCGATTACATCATCAGCAAGATCTTCGTCACACCGGAGACCATGGAGGCTTCGGTCAGGAAGGCCTTTAAGCTGGGGTTCATGGCCGGATGCGAGAGGACCGGACAGAAATTTGAAACGCCGCTCGAGGCCTTGCTCTAAACGCGCCGACGGGCGAGAATCGAGAGAGTGGAAGGAACGGATACCGAGACGATGAGAACGGGGATCAACAACAGGGCCGGAGTCGGCGGCAGGCAGACGACGCGGGAAAAAGCCGCGGTCGAGCTTCGCCGTGCGGCCGAGCTTCTTGTCGAGTGCCTCGAGACGGATCCGCTCGAGGTCGAAACCTTCTACAGCGACTACGGCATCGTCATCCGGAAACACGTTGCGGCCGACGTTTTCGTCGACAACGCCAACATCGGCGGTGCGGCCGCTCGGAGTGCTCTCTCGATCCTTCACGATTGCGACGATGCCATCGCCGACAGGGGAGAGCCCTGGGCGGCGGAGGTTCTGTCGGCGATCGATCTCTTTCGTCGTCGCCACGAACGGCACCTGGTCAAGGTTTCGCAGGAATGGAACGCCGCCGTCGTCAACTCGTCCCCGAAATCAAACGTCATTCAGTTTCCGGCTTCCGTCTGAGCCGATAACTCCCGGCCTTCCGATTCCGTAGATACCAATCCGACGTCTCCTGTTTGATCTTAGGTCGAACGCAAGGAGATGAACGTTGACAGACTTCAAACCCCAACCGACCACGAAGTTCTCGCATTACCAGTGCGACGGCTACACCCTGGAATTCGCCGCCAAGAAAGGCCTTTGGGAATTCAAAACCCCCGAAGGGAAAGTGATTTCGGAGTTTAGCTCCGAGGTCGCCGCCAACGTCCTGGACGGCATCGTCAACACCTACGAGAAGGCTCTGGAGATCGGAGCTTCCCGGAAGGAGGCGGCGTGATGCGTTGGTTTGGTCGCGAAAAGCGAACGACTGCCGAAACCGATGAAAGCGTCATCGAGGCGGCCGGGGACGAGCATCTCGACGTCGAGCTTGAGGAACCCGTCTTCGAGGATCCTCCGGCGACGTTGCACGTCTACGCCGGCATGGGCGGCGATGGACAGCATTACCTTCTGTTGACCGATGAGCATTCCCCGTCGCTGCCGGTCCTGTATGTGGGCACTCGTGAGATCTGCGAAGCTTTCGCCGAAGGCCATCGAATGGGATTGAACAACGCCATGAAGCGGACGGACATCCTTGTCGGTCTCGTCGATACCGTTCGCATCAATGCCTACGACACGATGTGTGGTCTCATCGACGGATCCCTGACCGCCCAGGACCTTCCGCAGAAGCTCAACGAATTCGATCAGCTCCGCGCTCTGCGTTTCATGGATTGCCGTGATCGTTTCATCGGGCCGAACACAGCCGACGAAGGTGAGGACGAGAAAGTCCACCAGGACGTGGACGGTGCCGACATCATCCAGATCTCGAACTACTGGAGGCCGAACGATGGAGCGGCCTGATATCCGGGATGTCCCGCTGGAGTTTGTCTACCAGTACATCCAAGACCAGTTTGGTCCACGCAAGACGCCCTTCCGGGAACTGCCGAAGGATGAACAACGCGAATACAAGCGCCTCAAGAAACGTGAGCAACGCGCACGCGACAAGGAACGCGAGCAATCCGGCGAGCCTCGCATTTCGGCCGAAAATCTGAAGCAGGCCGTGTTCGAGGCGGCGGCGATGATGATCATCGCGAACCATCCGGCTGCCGAGGATCTCAAAAGGATCGTCTACCAGTGTTTTCCGCAGGCGCCCGGGCTGACGATGACGCTCAAGGATCGACTTGGCAGCCAGAAAATCAAGCGGAAGTTTCTGACCTGCGAGACGCTTGAAAGGTGGAAGAGCGAAGAAAAGGAAGAAGCAGCATGAGCAACCAATATCAACCGTACCACGTGAACCAGGGGCAGGTGCAACAGTGGCACCAGAACCAGATTCAGAACAACCCGCAATACCAGCAGCAGACGGGGTATCAGCCGCCCGCCCAGTCGGTGACCTCGAACATCAGTGGTCTGTTCGAGGCGGCTCTCCCGATCATCGTCGTCGTCGCGCTCGTCTGGATGTCCGGACTGTTCAGCGGAAACAAGAATCAGCCCAGCAATTGGTCCGGCGTTTTCACCTTCCTGACGGTCCTGGTCGTCGCCGGGTTCGGGCTCTACCTCTGGTCGGAGATCAAGACGATCTTCTGACCCACTTTCGCGTTCTTCTTCCTCATGATCCCGGCCTCGCGTCGGGATTTTTTTTTTGACCTCAGGCACGCTGATTTGTTGACGGAGCCGCTTGGGTACTCGTCTTTTAAGTCATTGTCGTTATTCGGAAAAATGCCTCACGATCTTGCCCGTTTCGCGCCGACGAGAGACAATAAATGAATAAAGGCCCACGGATGGAAGCCGTGGGCCTTTAAATCCCCCGCGACGTTTAGCAAGGAGTGCGGGAGGTGTGACTGGAAGGTATGTCCAGCCCGAAAATCCGTCAATGGGTTTGCGGAAATAAAGTTGGGTTTCGAACATCTCTCTCCGTAGACGAATGACGACATCGGCCCTCCCGGAAACGGGCAACTTTCATCAAGAAAATGCTCGGAAAACCCCGTCGTACACGGTGGGAAGGTAAGCGCACCTCGCCGGCGGATTTGAACGATGCACGCCATCGGCAAACCATCCTTGTATGGTCCATCGCGCAGACAAATACCGCTTGAAGACAAACCGGGAGCAAGATGATGCTTTCCGGCAGATCTCAGGTTCTGTGCGCGCCGTTTATAATGCGGCGCTGGAACAACGCGAGCACCACTATCGGCAGTACCAGCGGGCGACGGGAAGATCATTAACTTATGTCGCTCAGTGCGCGGAAATTAAACGTCTCCGTTCTGAGTTTGATTGGATCAAGGAGGTTCCCTATACCGCCGTGGAACAGGGACTGAGGGATCTCCAGCAAGCGTATCAGAATTTCTTCGCTGGAAGATCTGGTTATCCGAGCAAACGTCGCAAGGGTATCAATGACGGCTTCCGTTTCCATGGTCGGGAGGTCGCGCTCCGGCAACTGAATAGGTCTTGGTGGGAAGTTCGTTTGCCAAAAGTGGGTTGGGTGAGGTTCAGACACACCCGCGAGATCCGGGGCCGCGTCCTTTCCGCGACGATCACCAAGGACGAGCTTGGGTGGCACATCTCCTTCGCCTGCGAAATACCCGATGAGGAATTTGCCCAGGCCAAGAGGAATGGTGCGGTCGGTATCGACCGAGGCGTGAAGAAAACCATCACCTATTCCGATGCGGATTTCGGCGATGGCGGCTTCGATCGGATGCCTGCCGAGAGACTGAACGGCCTTCTCCGCAAGGCGAAGGCGCATCAACGGAAACTGTCGGCCGCAAAGCGTGGATCGAAGCGGTACAGGAAGCACAGGGAGAGGCTGTCACGGATAACAGCGAAGGCCGCCAGGATCCGAAAGCACAACAATCACGTCTGGACGCATCGCGTTTCTCAAAAATACGGCATTGTGGTGCTGGAGA